>Ga0209977_10000351_pt1 | contig 17859 bp, 19 predicted proteins | sample SumtaG_2_FD_183113 | JGI IMG/M metagenome (GOLD analysis project Ga0209977, IMG submission 183113) | Deep subsurface microbial communities from Indian Ocean to uncover new lineages of life (NeLLi) - Sumatra_00607 metaG (SPAdes) (version 2) | ecosystem: Environmental > Aquatic > Marine > Oceanic...
CCTCTGGATCAAATTATGTTCATCAGTCACGACAACTCCATACGAGCTAGCATCCTCTTTAGGCACTTTCATTACTGTGATGATCCCATCTACATCAGATTCATAAAATTTATACAATAGATATGAATATTCCTCAAGTGGAATCATATCCCCCAAAAAAATAAGAGCCCCCTCTCTTTTGTCATCTTCAGCACTTTCGAAATTTTGATTTACAAATCTCTGATGTGCTAGATATACAGCCTCACCGAGCCCCCAATAAAAAGGTACATTATCTTTGTAGCCTCGGGGCTTCTGCTCCAAAAAAGTTAATTTAAACTTATCATTATAATGCCTCTTGATGTATTCAATAATTTGTCTTTTTTTATAGCCAACAATAAGGATTAACTCTGTGTTAGAATCAAAAGTATTTATAAATTTTTCAAGAATATGATCTAAAACAGTTTTTCCGGCAACACTCATAAAAGCCTTCGGTTTATTTAGAGTAAAAGGTCTTAATCTCGAACCTATGCCAGCAATAGGACCAATTATTTTCATATTTTTAAGTAAGATTTTTAGGTATTAAATTAATAATAATTAGCGATTTACTTAAATCTTAAGAATTAGATGATTTTATATGTTTTTAGACTTTTCTTCGTCAAATATTCTTTGAAGATATCCAAATATAAGGTCAAGCCCATGTTCTTCTCTAGTTGAGCAAGGAATTAATTCCGCTGTCGATCCTAATTGTATAAATACTTCACTTATTAGCATTGATAATTCTCTTATTAACCCTTTCTCCCGATCACTCGTAGAGTCTTCTAACGATTGAAAATCTTGACTCCAATTAACGATCATATCAATCTGATCCTCATCTAATAAGTCTACTTTTGATAATACATTGATTTGTGAAATGTCAAGAAATCGAAATTGAACTGAAGCGGCTAATAATAATGTAGAAATGAACCCATTAGGTCTCAACACGAAATTTGAATCGAAGAGAAAAGATACTGCCCTTTGTATTGATCCAAAACCGAGCGCACTTGCTATTAAAGGGCCTGTTTCTCGAAAAGCAAAAAGTTCAAGTTGTCCAGCAGTATCCACTAAGACCCAATCAGCGTTATATTCATCAATCTCATCTTTTAAATCGTCCAAATAATTTACCATTAAATCAGAAGCTAAAATCATCGCACCATTAGGACCTAAACCAAACCGTTCCATTACTTCTTCAAGAATAATGAAATCTCTAATATCTATATCTGGAGTGTAGGGCATTGCTTTAACTCCAGGATCTAAATTAAGTGTAATAACAGAGATTTCCGGGTCTCTCTTTAAGATATATTGCTTTAAGAGGCCTGTTAGAGTCGATTTTCCGGAACCAGCTGTCCCTATGAAATAATTTAGTAAAATATCTAATAACCTCTTTTTTAACTTTTAAAAAATTGATAAATTCGAGCTTTATTGTAATTCTGATAAGTAATATATTGGTTTGTTTAAGTTCTTTTTGAAACACTCAATTTCTTCTTTAGTATGATCACCAATATATTTATTTATATCTAAAACTAATATTGCTTCTTGATCTTTTAATTTTTGAAGACAAACTTTTTGAAGCGCTTCCCATTCATCGTAAGAAAACTTCTTTTTATTTAAAAGACCGTCAACAGAACATATTGAGATTATTTTATTATGATTAATTTGAAGTATTGACTCTATTTTTATAAAATAATCCTTAAACCTTGTGGACCCCACTAATCCAATTTTCTTTTCTTTCAACTTAGAAAAATTATATTCTTTGAATTCTCTTAAAAATTCTTCGTTTAATCGCTTAATTTTCATAATATTTATTAATATTCAATCCTATTTAATTCTCACATGAAAATTGACGCTGTTTTCCTCGAAGATAATATAGAGTTTTTAAGAAAATTAGAATCAGAAATTATTGATTTAATTTATATTGATCCCCCTTTTTATACAGGTGTAGATTATAAGGAATTTTCTGATCAATGGTCATCTTTAAATGATTTTTTAGATTTCATGCGCATAAGAATAAAGGAAATGCACCGAGTTCTCAAAGTAACTGGTAGTTTTTATTGTCACTGCGATGCAAATGCAATCTTTGATTTAAAAATCATGTGCGATGTCATTTTTGGGAGAAAAAAGTTTCGAAGAGAAATTATTTGGAACGTAGGAAGCGTATCTGGTTTCAAAAGTCAAGTAAAAGGATGGGTTCGCCAACACGATACGATATTATATTATATCAACTCTGATGAGTTCACATTTAATAAACAGTACACTCCTTATAAACAAGAATATATTAAGAAAATGTTTAGATATAAAGATGAAGATGGTCGGCTTTATAGAAAACGGCGTGGTGGCAAGCAATATTTAGACGAAAGACAGGGAAATTTAGTAGGAGATGTTTGGAATGACATTTATTCCTACCAAACCAGAACAAGATCTAAAGAATATCTAGGTTATCCTACTCAAAAACCTGAGAAATTACTTGAACGCATTATTTTAGCATCTTCGAATGAGGGAGATCTTGTGGCAGATTTTTTCTGTGGATCGGGCACAACATTAATGGCAGCAAAAAAACTTAATAGACGATGGATCGGAACAGATAATAACCCTAAAGCTATAGAACTATGCAAAAAAAGATTAAATATTTCATAAAATAATTATACAATTAATCAAAGTATATAAAATTAATATAATAAGTATAATAAGTCTGAAAAAAATTAAGAAAGTAGATAGAAATGCCAGGTAGATTCGCATTATTCGCATTTAATGGTGATCCTATGTGTTTTATTCATGTAATCTTAAACGCTTTAGATTTAAGGGAGAAAGGAAACGATGTTAAGGTTATTGTAGAAGGGTCAGCAACCAAACTCGCAAAGGAATTTGAAAATGAATCAAATCCCTATTATAAAATGTACCAAAAGTTAAAAGAATCAAAATTAGTTGATTGTTTTTGCAAAGCATGTAGTAATAAAATGGGCTCATTAGAAGAGGTTGACAAATTAGGTTTTCGAACTTGTGCTGACTTGATGGGACATCCAAGTATGTCTAAATATATCGAACTAGGATATACTATTATCACATTTTAATTATATATGGAGTTATTTTTATATTAGGCTTTAATAAAGAAGAGCCTGATCCATATTAGCTTTATTGAATAATTATATCGCTAATATCTAACCATTCTTTTGCTTCGTCTAAAGTATGGACAATTTTTCTGTCAGGTGAAGCTGCTCTTTCTAACATGATTTTAAATTCTGCATCTAACGGGGGATTTTGAGCAATAACGAATGCAGATTTTATTAATCTTTCGTTATCTTTTTTAAGTAAAGCTAAAAGAGTATTAAAACCTGCTAAATCTAAGAAAGCAGCATCAAGTAAATCAACAATAACAGAAAACTTTTCTAAATCTTTTGTCTTTTCTTCAAAATCTTTAACAAAAACTTCTGCTTCAGATTGAGGGAGTGTTCCTGTTGCTTTAATATAAAGACTATTCCTTCCAATATTTTCAATCTTGTGCATAATAAATCACATTTTTTGCTTATTATAATATTTCCTATTACTATTTATATTTTTTTTCCATTTTACAAAACATTTTGCATTTATAATTTATTAAATTAATGAAATATAATAATAGAGAAAAGTCAAATTTAGAAAAAGAAAATGGGAGCGGCCGGATTTGAACCAGCGACCAATTGACTGCAACCCATGATAATGTGCCGCTCAAGTCTGGAGCCTGCCGCGATACCGGGTTACGATTGAGCTTAGAAGTTAAGCGCAAACTTCGCCACGCCCCCTGTATGAAAGTTACTACTTAATGGTACATGGCGATGAATTAAATGAATACCTAAATATAATTTTTATTAAAATATCCATGAGTTTGGATTAATTAATAAATTAAAAAAGAATTGAAAAATTAATTTACAAATACTATAAGTATAATTAGATTAGAATAAGTAGGGATTAAATGAAAATTAGTAAATTAGATTTAAGGACAATAACAATAATTCAATTAGCAATTGCCACATTAATCTCATTATTATTTCAATTTATTATCCCCCTTGCATGGCAACCTTTAGATCGCTTTATGTATGGACCAGATATTAAACATGGAGACGAAGGGATGAATGTAATTCTTTTTACAACAACTCAATGGTTCTTTTCTTTTTCTATTGCATGGCTTATTTATCGCGACAATCCTTTTATAAACAATTATGTAATATATTCATTGATTCCTTTAGGGTCGATAATGATCTTTGAATTTTCAGTCCTTTTTTTCTACGATTATATTCATATTATTCCAGTTGTAATTTCAGCTTATATTCTTTGGAAAAAACGGGATACATTGGATCAGAAATATGTTCCCCCTCTTTTAGTATTCTTTACAGTATGGCTCTGGGGTGCACGTTATCTTGGAATAGCATATGTAGACGGAACATTCGGATTTTTCTTGATAAATTATATGGTTGCAATTGTCCCTAATATTTGCTTGTCTTTTGCCTTTAGAAAAAATAATAAAAATTCATTAATCAATCCCGGCTCCACATAGAGGACAATACTTTGGGTACTTCTCATCCTCTAAGTTACTCCCGCATGTAGGGCAGAATCGCGTTCTAGCAGCGTCTTCAAACATTTTATGCAAATATGGTGATTCAATTCTTTCAATTTTTAGAGTTACTCCAACACCACAGTTGTTACAGAATTTAACAGGTTGTCCCCCTACGTATGTATTCATAAAAGTGCCACATGCATTACATTTATGCAATAATTTTATTCCACATTTCACGCATTTTTCCGTATATAGTGAGGGAATAACCGTATTACAACGAGGACAATTACGCTTAGGATCAAAAAAGAAGCGATTCATCACCGTCAGAACAATACCAATAATTATAAAAAAAGAAACTGGTATCCACATCCACCACACCCATGCAAGGTACACGGCACTAATACTTAAAATTACTATGCTAATAATAATGATTAAAAGCCAAATTAAGCAAATCTGTTGACTTTTTTTGTTTTCATCGCTCATATTTTATAATATCACCAAATTAAATAGGCTTGTTATTTTCATGTCTTTTAACAATTCCTAATTAATAATTATTATGATTTTGTTTTCTATTCAATTTTTATTCCACAATATGGACAAAATTCTTGTATATTATAAATTATTTCACCACAAGCAAAACAAACCATTACTTTTTTGCCAAAATATATTTCTTCTTCTAATTTATTATTATCATTAATTTCCTTACTTGAATTGTCATTTGACATAAATATATCCCCATTCTAAATTTTCAATAATATGCTTTGATTCTGATCTAAAAATATATAATAAGTCTAATAAAAAAATAGGAGTCCAAAAATTGTTTATTTAAATTATATTATTTTTCTTTTCGTTTTGACGATTCAAGAGAAATTGTTTTCTTTATTGTTTTAATTGAATTTTCCATTGTTATTAACAAAATTTAATAGTTTCATTACTTTTATATCATATAATAAAAAGAATATTGTTAGTAATTGAAATAAAAAGGAGATGGTTTAAAATACCTGGTTCACATGGTTCTCTCACCAAAGCTGGAAATTTTAAAAGACATACTTTTAAAACTGGATAAGTCAAACAACAGACGCCTCGGGTCGAGAGAACGGGAGTTAATTCTAGAAAGAAAAAACCACCAAGAATGCGTTTTAGAGATCTTTATAAGAAGAGAGTTCTTGATGGAAAATATGGGGGTCAATTAGATTCCTTAGGAGCAAAAAGAGCTTCTTATAAACGTAATTAATCAAGTATTCCAAAAGATTGGAGTTTTCCTTTTAGAGTTCTATTTTGGTATAAATAATATTTATACTTTTCTTTATTTCTAACAAAGATATTATAAAAATCAGACATAAGAAGATTCCATCGCATTGATTTACGTATTCCAGAAATTTCCTTTAAATTTAAGTGGTCTTTTAGAATATTTAATAAATTATTAGCTTTTTTTGAATCTTTTCTATAATGAATATAAAATTCCGCAAGTTCTAATGTTAAATCAATTGCAGTTTTGTGATATATTGGATCGATTTCTTTAAATTCAAGTCCTACTGTATCAATCCCTAATTTTAAATGTTTTTGAGCTTGTGAAAAATTTTCTTTCTTTTTAAAAGCTCTTGCCAGATATAGATGATATTTTAATTTAACTTTAGGAAAAGAGTTCCCAATTTGAAATGCTTTTTTTAAATTATTTTTAGAATTTGAGGTTTGATTCATATTCATATATATTAAACCAAGATAGAGATAAGTAAGTCCGAGATATTCTTCCTTTTTTTCAAATAAAATTTCTTCGTTTTCTAAAAAGTTAATAATGATATTGAAATGATTTAAGGCATCATCAGGTTTATTTAGATTATAATAACTTTTTCCTAACTTATAGTGTATCTTTATGATATACTCTATTGGGACCTCTCCCGATTTCGTTATTCCAAATGCACTTTGAAGATAGTTTAGAGCAATATTATGCTGACCTAATGTGTGTGCGATTTTTCTTAATTTCATTAAGACCGAGACAACTACTTTTTTTTGTTTATTTTTATTAAAAATTTTTAGAGAATCGTTTAAAAGAATAGCAGCATCTTCAAACCGATAATTATTTACTAATTCCTCTGCGTCTGTATAATAATTTATTGAATCTATTACTTCAAAATTAGTAGGTGGTGAATTTAAAAGGTCATTATGAATAGGAAATAGTTGCTTTGCTATAGAACTTTCATAATTTAATGCAGAAAATGGAAAATTATTTTGTTCTAATTCAAAATCTTTATTATCGCTTGTTAACTCTCTTTCTGGATTAAAACTGACAAGTTCATTTTGATAGATTTCAGCAGCATTTATTATTTCAATAATAGAATTTAAAAATAATCGAGCAAATTTAATCCAATTTTCAATTAATATTTCTATCTTAAAATCCGATTCATTTTTAAATAATTCAGATAAAATATAAGGAGTATAAGTTCCAAAAAATGTTCTGATATAAAATTTATTATATTCTAAGTCTTTAAAATATGTGAAATACCCCTTTTCTAATATAAAAAATTCATCAAACTGCTCATCATTCGAGAATAATAAAATCTCTGAAGTTCTTAATTTAGGTATTCCTTTTTTTAATTCCCATGGTTGCTTAAACATGGGTTCTAGGCCAGCTAATCTAATTTTTTCAACAATACTTTTTATATTATTTAGATCGAATTCCTTGAACTGCTCCCTTTTATTCATTAAAGAAATACGAATTCTATTTTGCCATGTACTATCACTTTCATCCTTTATTAAATCAGGAATTAAAATATTCAGTAGTTTTAAAAGAGTGTTTTCCTTCCCCTCAACTGGAAAATTATGCTCGATTGATGTTTGGAGTGCCAGACTCCTTAACATCTTTAAAAAATAGACAATAATTTTATATGTATTTTGATTTAAATTCCATAATTGAAAAACAAGGGAAACTTGGAAATTTACTACCTCAAATGGTATATTTAAGCGAATAGGTAAAGTAACTGGAAATTTAATAGTAAAAATTAATAGTTTGTTGTCCTTTATACTACATCGAAAGTAATTTTCAATATGATTTTCAATCTTCCATCCATTCTGTTTAATAATTTCTCTTAAACTCTGTAACTCGCTAGAAGAAAATGGTCTATTTGACATAAAAGACTTGATTTAAAGTTAATGCTATAAATATTATACTTATTTAACTTATATTAATAATAAATTTTACATTTATAGTTTTTAGAAAATATTTACATAATCGACTGAATAAAGGTTTAAATTTTTAGAATAATAATTTAAATAAATCATTTATTATGGATATTGCTCAATTTAATAAAAAGCTCGGAACAGAAATCACAAAAGCAAAAAGTTATGAAAGAAATAATAATAAAGAAGAGGCTATAAAAGCTTGGCTTAAAGTTTCTGAAATTACTTTACAAGCATCAAAAGCGTCTGGTTTAGATTTTTCATTTAAGAACATGTTAATAAGAAAAACTGAAGAAATTATTGCCCATATTAAAAATCTAAAAGGTGCTGATAAATCAATATTGACTCCTGAGATACCTTCTCAAATAGATATTATTCAAGAACAACCACAAACCATAGAAGCAAATTCAATTCCAATAGCCACGGAAACCTCTAGTGCTACGAAAAATGAAACTATTATTAGTAAATCAACGAATAATTTCAAGGCAAAAATAATAGAAGATGTAGAGTTTAAAAAGATTCCAAAAGGTTTTAAGGAAATTGAAGCACCTAAAGAATTTAAAATTCTTACACCTCATGATCCAAATTATATTAAAAATATAATAAAAGAAGATATAAATATAGATATCATTAAAAATACAGAAATAAATGCAGAAGAAAAGAAAATTAAACCAGCTCAAAACAATTTAGATATATCTCAACCCAAAATTGAGCTTGAAGATTTAAGTAAAACCGGTCAAGTCATATGTTTTGCATGTGGAAATGATCAAAATCCCCCTAACGTTACTGTTTGTAAAAATTGTGGAACAAAATTGAAATAAAATATATAAAAAATAATTTTATAAAAATTATTTTATAACTTAAAAATTAATAATTATTTATTGTTAAAATTAATTTTAAAACATAGGATTTGATTAAAAAAAGAGGGTCCAAATATGGGTTTTAAAGATAAATTAAAAGAAAAATTAGCTGAAGCAAAAGAAAAAGCTAAACAATATATCGAAACATCTTTAGATGAACGGCGGGAAGAAAAGAAGAAGTGGAAAGCCAAAGGAGGATCGGAAAGTTTTGTGATGACAGGAGGTTATGTAAGAAGAGGAGTTCAAGCAAATGTAAAAGAAGAGACTAGTATTAAAACATATGCGAAAAAAGAGTCTATAACCGAAAGAATTGAACCTGAAGTAAAAAGATTTGATAAAGAACTGAAAGATAAATGGGCATTAGAGGCTGAGAAAAAGAAAGCATCGGTTTGGGAAGATATGCATGAGGTTAAAGATATATATGAGCCTAAAGCGGCGCCAGTTGTTTGGGATGAAAAACCTACTATAAAAGAGAAACCTGCTATAAGAATTCCAGAAAAAAGCCAAGATACGACTGAGGAAGATTTTATGGATGAGGATTTCGATTCTATGTGGGAGAGTGTATCTAAAGAGACGGAGGCTCCAAAGATTGCTGAAATCCCTTCCTTAGAGAGCCCTATTCAAAAGCCAGAGACAGTTGAGGTAAGTCCGAAAGAAGAAGCTGATTATTCATCAATTTGGCAAAGTGCTTCGGAGGAGAAACAAGAAGAACCTAAAGAAACTACCTATCCCGCATTAGAACAACTAAGAGAATTAGTTGTTAGGGGGGTTCTTACAGAAGAGGAATTCCAAGCAAAGAAGAAGGAGTTATTAGATAGCATGTAGATTTTTAAGAATATTTGATAATTCAGTAAAAAAAAAAATTTACTATAGACAAAATTAAATGGTAATAATTTGGTTATACTATTAAAACAAGAATAAATGATTAAAAAAGCAAATATATGAATAAATCTATTATTGGGTTATAATTTTTCACAAGAGGAATGGCCATATGAGTAAAGAAAAAAAAAAGAAAAAAGAAAAAAAATCCAAAGAGGAGGAAAGATTAGAGGAGGAAAAAATAGCAAAAATCGTTAAACGCCTTGAAAGTGAAGAGGTTGTAAAGGAACGTGTGGAAGTTGAGGCAAGACTTATACCATCTACTGATCCTGATACAGCAAATGTAAAAATTAAGTTAAAAATCTTAGATGATAGTTTCTATGCTAAAGGAGCTACTGTATTCTATAATGCGGGCACTGAAAATTTTGAAGATGTTGAAATGGAAAAAGTAGATATGGATAATTTTGCTATAATTTTAAATAATGTACCTAAAGAAATTCAAATTATCTATTATATAAAAATTAAGGATAAAAGTGGCGCATTGCAACAATTTCCCAGACCTGAATTAATTCAAAAGGATGGTACGAGTGAAGAAGAACCTTACTTTAGCTTTTCTGTAGAACCAGATGGTTCATTGTCCTTTAAAAAAGAATGGGATGATTCTGGCTTGGTAAAATGCGGAGTGTGCGGGTATGCTTGTCTTCCATCGTGGGATAATTGTCCCGAATGCCGTACGCCGATCTATGATACATTTCAAGAGGTATTTGCAGATGAACAAAAAGCTAAATTAGAAGCCCGAAAACAAGTAAAACAGCAAGCCGAGGAAGGTAATTGGGAAGATGCCTCTGATGATATCTGGAGAGGCTTACCAGAATGCCCTAATTGTGGATATGTGGTTCAATTAGAGTGGCAAAAATGCCCAGTGTGCCAATTTGATCTTTCTACAGTCGAATTAAAAAAGAAAGAATCTTACGAGGAATTTATGACTGAAGAAGAGAAGGAAGAAGCCGCAAAGATGAGTGAAATTTCCAAAAGAAAACAAAAAATTAAGAAAAATCTAAAAGACGCAAAAAAGGAGTCAGAAGAGCCTACTTGGGAAGATGAGGAAGGTGTAGATGTCCTTTAAATTACTAAAAGTTTTCATATTTTCCCATATCTTTAAAATTAAACACTCCAAACCTTTCAAATCTTTTAAATTTGAAGTTTTTCCATCCTAAATCCATATCTTCAAGACAAAGTTGAGTTTTATACAGTTTCATAATTTCATATTTTTTTTCACGGAATTTCTTAATTGGAATCTTAATTTGCTTTTCATTTGGTGCTTTTAGTATGTTATAAAGAGCATAAACATAATATTCAATATTTTTTAAATTGAGTTCTTGAGCGGCTCTTTTTGCTATTATATGGGTTGCTTGATGATCAACATGATTATTATTATCGCTTGGCATTACAATTCTATCAGCATTTTTAATGATCTCCTTAGAAAGAGATATTCCTAACTCAATATTGTTTTTAGCTTCTTGATCTGGAAATTTATAAAAATGAACATTTTTTTCCGAGATGTCTAAGGCTTTTATAACTTCTTTAGACTCTTTTATGCATATCTGAGCCATTTCCTCCCCGGACAACTTCATATAGGGTTTAGCATTTTCCTCTATTAGCGTCCCTTCTTTAATCCCCCATTCAAGCCAAACTCTATTATCTGTTACATAGATAATATGAACATCGTGTCCCTCGTCAAGCCATTTTAAAAGTGTTCCTCCTGCGGCGTAAATCTCATCATCACCGTGGGGAGCAAATAATACAATTTTCATTGATAATCCCATTAAGTTTTTACAAAAAAAACAATTACTCAAAAAATTGAGGTAATTTACTTCTTATATAAGCTAAATAATTTTCTCTAAATTTTTCCTTCATTTGTATAATAAAATCAATTGATTGCAGCTCAGATGCTTCTCCTTTATTATAATCTTCTAATTTTAATATTATAAAACCAGGATTTTTCTCACTTATTAATTGTGGATCGAAAACTAATCCTATAGCATGAGGATTGTTCTCATTTTGCCATCCAAGGTGATTTATTATATCAATCCCACTAAATGTATGTCCAATAAAATGACTGTGCCACCAGCCTACCATGAATTCGGGAGGCTCTTTAATATAAAGTTGACTTTCCCAATCTGCAGCCTCAATATAATGTTTGGGTTCTAGTTTCACCTCAGTATTCCCTCCAACATGAGCAACTTGACATGCATTTAATTTACAATTACCAACGACAACTCGTCCGCCTAGAAATCCATATACTTCTTTAAACACTTCTTTATCCATTTTAAAAGGATTTGCGTAAGTTAAAACTGCCTCTGCGATTTTTAGGTATACATCCTCCTTAATGGCTACAAATCCAAATCCTTGTTTAATTGCGATTTTTTTTCAACTCCCTTAGTGCCTCATATTTCTCAATTGCGCGCGCTCTATTTACTTGATTCCATTTTTTAAATCCACTTTTAACGAATTTTTCCCTATTATAAAAGTCTCGACAAAGCCAGTTATATAGGATAAAATACCTTTTTGCTCCTGATTTTGTCGTTAAATATTTTGATTTGACGCCTAATTTTCTACAATGAGATATAAATCTACTTTCAACAGCATCTTGTAATTTACCTTCAATAACAGCTGGCTCATATCTGATTCCTTCTTCATCAAAGTATTGCCGTACTAGATCAAAACAATCGCCCCTACATAGCAAAATCTTATCAGTATCTTTATTAAACTGTAAGGCTTCAAGTCCATCCTTAACAAGTTCTACAATCTCTTTTTTAGGTCTATTTTGCTTTAAGTTTTCTTCGTTATATAGCCCCACATGTACCGATCTAAAAATAATATAGCCAGTTTCCACCACATGAAAACCTATAAAGGCGTTACCGATTAGATCGCCAGTTCCCGAGTCATCCAATTCTATGATTCTCCCTTTCGCCGTTCTGGTCATTTTAGTGGTAGATCTACTTTTTTCTAATGCGTTTACCGTTTCTTTCTATCCATAATATTGTATATTATAATCTTTTAGATAAGATAAAATCATAGTATTTATTATCTAATAATAGTAATTATATAACGCTTTGAATGATGAAAGTTGAAATACTAGCATTGGTAATGAAATTCTTATAGGAAAAACATTAAATACTAATTCAAATTGGATGGCAAAAAGAATAACTAAAAAAGGTCATAAGATTATTAGGATTACTACAATAGGCGACGATTTAGATACGATATCAAATACTTTACGTGAGATTTTAACTCGTAAGCATGATATTATAATTACTTCAGGTGGGCTTGGTCCTACATTTGATGATATGACATTAAAAGGTGTAGGATTAGCCTTGAATCGAGAATTAGAATTAGATCAGCACGCATATGAATCAATTAAAAAAGCATATGAAAATGCGTTTAAGAGAGGGATATTAAAACTTGAAGGAATGACACCTGAGAGAAAAAAAATGGCTTATCTCCCAAAAGGATCAATACCCTTACCAAATATTAGAGGCACTGCGCCTGGTGTTAAAATAAAGGAAGGAAGCACCTTAATCTTTTGCCTACCTGGCGTTCCTTCAGAGATGAAAGCTATGTTTAATAATGTAATTCTACCTCTCTTAAAAGAAAAAAAAGGAAAATTCACAGAAAAAGGTTTTATTTTTATGGGAATAGGAGAATCCCAAATTGCTCCATTTGTTAGTGATTTAGAAGAAAAATATCCTCAACTTTGGATTAAAACACATCCAAGAATAGGTCTTTCAGTAGAAGTAGAACTTTCAATAACTTGCTTTAATGTAGAGAATGGAGATGAATTGGCAGAAAAAGCACTTGAAGAATTAAAAAGAGTTATTATAAGTCTTAAGGGAGAAATTAAAGAATAAAGATTTGTTTTTGATGCCATCTTGCATGATGGAAAACTCAATAAGCACTCACTATAAAAGCGTTTCTGCTTATATCATTGACATCATTAAAATTTAGTTATTTCAATGTTTTCTGCATTTTCAGAAACTCTTACTAGTCCGGGATTAGCATTGTCAATAGTACCTACAATCCAATTATTAATGCCATTACTTATTAACGTATTAGAAAAATCTTCAGCTTTATTTGGATCAACAGACATAAGCATACCTCCAGCCGTTTCAGCACACAAACACGTATCAAAAGCATATCCTAAATCATGAGATAAATCTTGAGCAAATTTTATAGATGGTATACTCTCTATCACTGCTGATAATTGCGAATTTTGAAGCATTTCTTTAGTGTGTCCTGCTAGACCAAATCCTGTAACATCTGACATTGCATGAATGAATGAGAAATCTTTATAAGAATGAATTGCTTTAATTACACTCTGATTTGGAGCCGTCATCAATTTAATTGCCAGATCAATAGAGATTTTTAATTCTTTTGAGGAATATTTTTCTAACATTTCAGGCATATCTTTTAAAATCCTATATGCTGCAGATATTGCTTGTAAGCCAATTGGTTTTGTCAGTATTAATTTATCTCCTTCTTTAACTCCACTTTTTCCAATTATTTTATCTTTTTCAACGAATCCAGAAGCTTCCCCTCCAATGAGCGGCCATTCAGAAAAAATTGTATGTCCTCCAACAACCTTAGAATCAATCTTTTTTTCCATGAAATTTTTAATACCGGTTAATATCCTCTCTGCTATTTTCAGAGGAGTATCTGTCTTTATCGCTAGAAAAACTAACATACCCGAGATTTCGGGCACATTCATCGCAAAAATATCATTAGTAACATTGCATGCCGCAATTTCACCCATGATTTCGGGCTCATCTACAATTGGAGTGATTATATCTATATTTTTTACATGTACTAAATTGCTATTAGGAACTGGTATCACTGCAGCATCTTCAAAATCTCCATGTAATCCCGCACCTGTAAGTAACTCGTCTAATTTATTAGATCCAAGTTTACATGATCAACCGAATATCTTTACCTGTTTGGTTAATCGATAACCACTTTTTTCTTCCATTCTACACCTCGATATTTGGTAATTTTTAGGTAAATAAATTAATTAATTAATTAATAATAAGGATAAAAGCTTAAATTAATGTTTATAATATGACTAATCCGAAGATTATATATATGCAGATAGTGTTTTATTTATTCAGAAGTAAAACACATTTTTTGAGGTAAAGAAATGAATGATACAATGTTAAAGGCAATAGATATGGCAATTAAACAAGTAAATGGAGAAGAAATAGATGAAAGTAAATTTCCTAAACTAAATTCTCGTGAAGATTTATTTAAGATATATGATGCCTTTAAAAAAACAATTTTATTACTCGAAAATATCTTTGTCTAAATCTGTAAAAGTAGATCTATTTTCTTTGTGGTCCGTCTATTAATATTGAAAGGATCTTTATAATACAAATCGAGTTTAATTTCATCCACACTTGGATCTGATAAATTCTTTTTAATCTCTTTTTGAATTTTTAACACATAATTAAACTTGAAAATACTTCCAGGCTTTATTTCGTCCAAATGTAAAAATTTTGGAAAGCTTTCCTTTTTTAGAAATTTTAAATAAGTAGGTACTTTTAAGGATATTTGTAAATCATTAAAATTATAGTTTGAGGGGTTGCTTAATTTAAAATATAAATATATTTTATTTGCGATAATTTTTATATTTTTAAAGAAAAGGAGATCTTTAGAATTTGGGATTTCCGCTTTAATTGTTTGAGAATATATGGAATTATTTATGATTTTCACATTTAACTTATTTCTAGAAATGAATTTAAGAATTATTTCTTTTAATCGCTCAACATCTAATCCAATATAAGAAGAGAGTAACTCTACTTTAATTGGATTCATAATTTTCATGTAATATTTAATCTGACTTAGAAAGAGCTTTTCTTCATGTTTACGGATGAATTTTTTTGATTTATTTATAAGTAATTCTTTTGAATCATTCCATTTATTAATATACGGTCTAATAAACATATTAAAAATATTATTATCTTGATATATTTTTTCTTTTCCTATAAAATCTTCAAGGTGAGAATCTGTTTCTTCTATAAAAGTACGTATTTGAGTTGATTTCATTTTTAATAATTTTTTAACATGAGCAAATTCATTTTTTTTTATAAGATACTCTAATTTTGTACTAAGCTTATTAAATTTGTCATTATAAGATTTAAACACTTCTATTCCCTCAGATATAATAGATTGAATATGACCTTGAAGAATTTGAAACGCTAATACATTAGATAAATCTTTTATTTTTTTGTCATCTAAAGGATATTCAATAGATTTAATCGTTTCATAATGGGATACAATCTTTTCTTTCATTATCACAACTTGTCTATCCATATCACTTAAGTATTCTTGAATTTCAATTTTAGTCGTTATCCATTTTCTGAGAAGTTCCTTAAATCTATCATTAAATTCAATATTATTAATCATTAAGTCTCTAATATCTACATCGAGTTTAAATAAATTTTTCCTGATTTGTGTAATATAAGCGAATTTTTCTTCAAGATCTTCCTCTGTATTTATTATAATTTCGGATAAAGCGGCATCTAAATTAATATTAAATGAATATTCTTTAATATAATCAAATTGTATTCTTAAGACATTAATACGATCATCTAGCAATCCTATTTTTGTTTCGAGATTTGATAAAAATTCAGACTTCTTCTCTTCATAGATTTCCGCAATAAATCCTTTTACAATACTTATTTCATCAATAATTTGAATCTTTGTAGCTTCCCATTCCTCAATTAAGTCAAAAGCCAAACTTCTATACTCAAATTCATTGATTTTTCTATTGAAGTTTTTAATTTTTTTTATAATTCTATTATACATTCTACTTAATTGAATTTCTGTGTCATTAAACTTAAATTCTGAAATATAAGAAGTTAATTTTTTCCGAAACTCGGCAGGAATCTTTTGAAATTCATTGATTTTTCTTTGTAGTAATGATAATTCTTCATTAATTCTTTTGATTGTATTATCAATGTCTTTAAAATTCGATTTAATATTGGTTAAACTATAAATAATTTCTGCCTTTACATCAGGATCAATTTCATTTACTAATGCTTTATTCAATTCAATTGTGATCCAAACAGCAATTTTTTGATTTTTTAAAATAAAACAAATATTTTGTAATAAATTAATAACCTTTTTTCTTTCTCTCCAAAATTTTGATTCTAATTTATAAATTATTCGAGTAATTTCATTCTTTATTTCTATCTGATACTCTTCAAATAATCTTTTAAAAACTAATGCTATACTTTCCCTTATATTCTCAGAAGGATTTTCCAATTCTTCAAATAAATAAGAAAAAATGTTATTGATATATTTTTGACCTAAATGATAAAGTGCATTAATTAAATTATTACGATAATCTGAATCGCTTGTATCTAATGAATTAATTAGATTTGACCAAATTTGATCAAAATTATTCTCAGCGATATTAACTAAAGCATCAATTACTTTTAACTGAATACGATAACCATTTTCACCAAAAAGTTTTATTAGAATAGGTATAATTGGAATTATTTCTGACGATTTTTCCTTGCCAATCTCTCCAAACAGCCAAATAATTAATTCTTTAACTCTAGGCTTTTCATTATATAAGAGATTTAACAAGACATAAATTATTTTATCTTTAGAAAGAAAATATGTGCCTAAAACCCTCAAAAGCTCTGCAGCGGCTCTTGCAACATCATTATCTTCGTCTCTTAAATTTACAATTACTATGGATAATAATGGTTCTAAATCTCTAATTTTAGTATAATCTTGGTTAAGAATATCTTTAAGTGTATTAATCACATGCAACTTTACTTTCCAATCGTTATCCATTAATCTCTCTGTGAATTCTTCGATTAAGTCTTGAATTTCATCCAAATCAATATATAATGATAATATCAAATTTCCAATTATTTTTACAGCTAATCTCCTTACTGAAGTATCATGATCAAATAATCGCGCACGAATTTTATCTAATAAATCTATTAATAAATTTGGACGATACATTGAAACCTGATATAAAATTTCTAAAGTGATTAATCTAATCCAAGAATCATGATCATTTGTAATTAATTCAAGATTTTTCACTGCTTTTAATGAAATTGAAGGTGATTTATCACAAATTAAATTAAGTAAGCTTAAACTTTTATATAACAATTCTTTATCAGAACGATTATACTCTATTAATTTGAATATTTCCTCAGCGGCATCTTCATAATTGCCGTTTAATATAAGTTTCTCGATATCTTTTGTATCGTACGCTAAAGAAGTCAATACGTTATGCTCGAATGTTATATTAAAAATAAATAATTCCAATCATATTTCTGTATTTCTAGTATAAATAAGTTATTTTAAAATTAGCGAGATTTTTAAAAAAATAGAAAAAAAAATTTAATAAAAGTTATTCCTTTAATTCGATTATCGCAGTCCCAT
>Ga0209977_10000352_pt1 | contig 17823 bp, 20 predicted proteins | sample SumtaG_2_FD_183113 | JGI IMG/M metagenome (GOLD analysis project Ga0209977, IMG submission 183113) | Deep subsurface microbial communities from Indian Ocean to uncover new lineages of life (NeLLi) - Sumatra_00607 metaG (SPAdes) (version 2) | ecosystem: Environmental > Aquatic > Marine > Oceanic...
GGAGAGTCCTGCCTGGAGCCATTTTTTTCGCATTATTCCTTTATCAGTTGCTGCAACTGCAGCTTCATATTTAAGACCTGGTAGATCCAATTGCTTGGTAATGTAAGCTACAGGTTTAACCGCATGCTCGCAAACAATGCTCATAATTCCGTCAATAGCGAATTGTCTTGCGAGTTTCAAATTAGCTTTTTCATCTTTTACATCAATCACCTTATGAAAATCAGCGAATTCAAATCCTACAGCATTTGGGTTAAAATCAGTAGCTAATACCCGTAGTCCCATTTCTTTTGCTTTTAGAATTGCCGGGAGTTGATATTCACCAGCTGCTAAAATCATTAGTAATTTTTGGGAATTCATATCTTATCCCATGTTATTGGTTCTTGATTCTTAATATCAGTTTTCGTTTTTCTGCCCACAACCATATTTGAATATTCTGGCTCGATGCCTATTCCGGGATGCAAAATAGCAAGCATTTTTTTCTTAATCACAGTTCCTTTAGGTATATTAATTTTGGCGAAGATACTCCGCCTTCCACGCAAGTAATATATTAACTCGCTATCGAATATTTTCTTTTGAGAACTACCAATAGCTTTCTCAACAATTCTTACCTCTCGAACCAATGCGTTTAATTCGCTGGGTTCGAGAGCGAATGAATGATCGGGGCCAGAGAGATCTTTGCTAATGGTAAAGTGTTTTTCGATAACTCTAGCTCCACGCGCTACAGCAGCTATAGAGACACTAACTCCCAGAGTATGGTCAGAATAGCCCACTGGAAAGGAAAAAACTTGGCTCAAAGTATCCATAACAGCCAAGTTAGCATTTTCGGTTTTAAGTGGATAACCCATTGCGCAGTGCATAAGGATTATCTGATTATTACCCTGTTTCAAGATGATTTCGATAGCCCGTTCTATCTCACCTAGAGTGGCCATTGCTGTGGAGAGAATGATGGGCTTTTTCTTCTGAGCAATATATTCTAGGAGAGACAAATGAGATAATTCTGCCGAAGCAATCTTAAAAGCAGGAATACTTAAGGCATCAAGTTTATCCACCGCTTCTTCATCGAAAGGTGAACAAAGGAAAATAATATTCTTTGATTCTGCATAATTCTTTAACTTCTCCAACCATTCCCAGGGAAGTTCTGTCTTTTTATAGAGTTCATAGAATGTTTTCAAGTCATCAAATTTTCCATTTTCAATTCTTTTTTTAGTTCTGGCCACCATTTGCTCGGCCCGATAAGATTGAAATTTAACTGCATTAACCTTGCTCCCAGCTGCAATATCTATTAATTGTTTTGCTTGACTGAGTTTTTGATCGTGGTTGCTTCCTGTTTCTGCAACAATGAAACAGGATTCATTCTCTCCTATCATTTTATTTGCAATCTTTACTCGTTGGGACATTCGATTCTCCTACCGTTGAAACACTGCTGAATCATGAAAGCTTCGGCAAAGAAATAACCGGATTCAGAACCCCGCACTCTTGCCAATGCTTTTAATACCCCCCCCGATCTGGGGTGGGGTTCAGGTCGATTCTCCCCGCCATAGGTTCTCATGGCTAAGATTTTCCGTGCCAAATCTTTTTTCGTGATTTCCACGAACAAATTTGGCAGCCAAAAAGAAGGTTTCAGATAGCCGGTGCTTCCTGGAATTTCAGCACAGATCACTGGAATTTGCCGAATCGTGTTGGGTCTTGAAGCTACCACAACAGCCTGATGGCAATATTGATGATCGATATTGGTACACCTCCAGTGATGCGTGATTATCAAATCTGGTTGAACCTCACTAATGATTTTTTCTAGATAATGAATAACACTCAGCAGTGTTCTTGAATCCATTTCATTATCTGGAAAATTACCCAGGTGTATATTCATTGGAGAAATGCCCAATTTCTCCAATGCCCGTTGAGAATCTCGTCGCAAGATCCTTAGGTCCTCATTTCTTTTCCGTTCGGTCAGAATATTTTTTCGGGCGTGAATTCCCGCCGCGGGAATCACTATGTGAATATCCACCTTTTCCTCGGAAAGTCTTGAAAGCGTTCCTCCGGCACCCAAGATTTCGTCATCGGGATGAGCAAAAAAAGTCAATACTCTTTTCATTTGTGCAAAATTAATCACCGGTTGATTTCTCCATCAGAGAATATTTTTCCACTTCAATTCGATTTATCTTCAGAAGTTCAGGCTTGTAATCTAAAAGTCTAACAATTTCTTTCAAATGGAAGAGCTGTTTCTCAGAGCCGAGATGATAAAATATCTCCTTGACGAGCTTAAGATCATTTTCATGATCCACCACCAGTCTTAAATGGGATAAATCTTTTTCGTGTTCCATCGCTTTAATTCTGAAAAGTTGAGGATTCCAATAAATATAGGGAGTAACATGTTCTCTTTCGTAAGGCGACTTTGCTTCTTGCCAGATTCTTTGGAGAATCTCAAAAGAAAATACTTCAGCTGCAGCACATCCTACCGGAAAAGTTTTCCCGTTATATACAAGATCTAAACTCTCCCTTTGTTCTAAATAGGTACTGATCGCCTTATCGACAAACCATGGATCGATAAGAGGGCAATCAGAGGTGACTCTGACCACTATTCTAATCTTATATTTTTTGGCTGTCCGATAGTATCTGTCCAAGACATTTTCTTCACTTCCGGCAAAGACATTTAGTCCTAGACTTTGGGCAAACTTAAAAATAACTTGATCGGCTTTTTTTTCAGTCGTGGCGACAATCACTTCGTCCAAAAATTTAGATTTTCTGAGCCGCCAAAGAACATGCCAGAGCATGGGTTTATTATCTATGAGTTTCATTACTTTCCCTGGGAGTCGGGTAGAACCCATATGAGCTTGAACGATAGCGGCAATTCGCATTTCTTTTCTATTTCTCATTATTTCATTTTAAATTTTTTCTTGAGTTCTTTTTTGGTTATGTTCCCCATCATTAAAATCCCATAGCTATTCGGACCACAATTGAATAAGAGATCTATAATTGACATATGAGAGATGAAATCTCGCTCAGACTGGAGATAAACAGGATGTATATAATTTTGAAAATATACTTTGATGCCTGCCTGAGAAAATGCTGCTTCTTCCGCATAGTCTTTCCCCAATGCTCCGAAGATAAATAGATCCGCTCCCAGTTTTTTGCACATTTCCAAAACTAAGCTTGATTTCTGTCCTTCGAAATTTAACTCTGAGGCTTTGTGGTATTCAACGTTGATTCCTAATTCCTTCAAGAAATACTTTAGCAAATATTCATTTAAATCTGTTAAATAATGCCATTCTTTTTCATATATTTCTTCAAGGAAATCTGAATATCTACTAAAATAAGGTGCTTTTTTATATGCGAAATATATAGATTTCCAATGTTTTTTTTGCCAATTGGTAAAATTATCAATCTTTATTTCCCTTATTTTTTTTCCTCGATAACCTTTTGATAAAACCGGTACGGTTCTCCATATCCCACCCTGTAAAGTTTTAATTTTATTTCTGTTGTTCCAATCCTTTTTCAAATACTGAACATCATCGAAGTAACAAAACGCATCGCTCAAAGCAATTTTATGAAACAAACCAAGCCATGGTAGATAAACGGGTTGGTGAGCAGTCAAAATCATTTTTCTTTTCGTCAAATTTTTCCCATAATTCGCATTATTTTTGAAATTTCTGCCTCTTTTAAAGTAGGATAAATTGGTACAGAAAGAGTCGTTTTTGCCAATTCTTCCGAATTTTTAAAATCATCCCCATTCAGTTTTAGATATTTGTGTAGTAATTCGAATGTTTCAACGGGAACGATGGTTTGAATCCCATTTTCTTGAAATAATTTCCGTATCCGCTCGATCCCATTTTTCGATCTCATCACAAAACGGTAATATACTGATTTTTTATTGTCAGAAACCTCCTGGAGCATCAAATTCCTTCCGCTTCTGCTCAAGACCTCAGTGTATCTTTTAGCAATCGTTCTTCTCGATTCGATGAAATTTGGTAATTTTCTCAATTGGCTTAAGCCCAACGCCGCTTGCATATCGGTCATTTGAAGATTAAATCTAACCTTGTATTCCCTTCGATAATCAAATTCTCTAAAATCCTTAATTTTTCCTATTATTTCTGGTGCCCGTGATACAATCATTCCACCTTGTCCAGTGGTCAGCATCTTCGTAGCATAAAAGGAGAACACAGAGATATCACCAAAGGTTCCTACCATCTGGTCTCCTTTTCTTGCACCAATCGATTGCGCACAATCCTCGATTATCGGAATTTCCAGCTTTATAAATTTATCGATATCCGCAGGGGTACCATAAATATGTGGAACTATAATTGCTTTTGTTTTTCCTTCAATTTTCTTTCGAGTTTTTTCGAATGAAATATTAAAATCGTTTAAATTAACATCAACTAAAATGGGAATAGCACCAGTAAAGAAAATTGCATTCAATAATGCCGAACAAACGTAAGTAGGAAGAATAACTTTATCGCCCTTCCCAATCCCTAAAGAAAAAAGGGCAAGATAAAGAGCTGCTGTGCCACTGGAAACAGCGATCCCCTGACCATCAATTCCCAAGTAATCGCAAACCGCTTTCTCGAACTCGTCAACTTTCTTACCTTGGACGATCCATCCAGAATCTAGAACTTTTGAAACTTCTTCAATGTCATCTGGCTCTACCGTCGGCTTATTGTGTTGAATCATGCTTTATGTTTCCAAACACGATTTGTATTTTCCATGTCAAGATAGATTTCTTCTTTGTATCTCAAAATTTTTTTCCGGTGCACACTTGGTTTGAGCGGAGTCTTCCCGAATAAAAAATAGTCAATTGCCATTTCTACATCATTGAATCCACATTTCGCCCTGATTCCGACGGTGCTAGAAAATCTGGGATTAATTTCGAAAATAAAAGATTTGCCTCTAAATTGTCGGAGTTGTATGTTGATTGCTCCCTCCAAATTGCTGGATTCAGAGACTTTATTGCATACTGATACTATTTCCCTGTCAAAGGACACCTCTGCAATTCCACTTACACCCTCGACCAGTCTTCGTTTGAAGGCCATCACAAATGGCTCCTGAAGATAATTACAATTGAAAATGGCACAAGTATACTCTTCGTCCTCTGCCGGAAGATATTGTTGAACAACATATTTTTCATCCTCGATCAATTGTAAATAAAGAGCCAATCTTTTTCTACTGTGGACCAAATATAAATTTTTAGATCCTTGACCGAAGTCTGGTTTGATAATCAAAGGAAAACTTAATCTGGCCGTTATTTCTGCAATATTTTTTTGAGAATTCGTGAATAGGGTCAAAGGAGCCGATATACCATGCTTCTGCAAAAATTTATAAGTGTTGTATTTGCTTAGAAAAATGTTCAATAGTTCATTGGGCTGGACGATCACCGTAGTATTGATATTTTCAAATAAGAGTTTATTTTCAGATAATATTCGCAATTCTGCATCGACTGCGGGAAAAAGGAGTTTTATATTTTTACTTCTACAAATATCTACAATTTTATCCAGATAATCTGGAGATTCAGCTCTGGACACTTTGCAATAATCATCACACATAAAAAATCCCGCTGAATCTGGATTTGCATCACAGCCTGTTATCTCACAATCATACCTCGATAGCCTAAGAGCTTTTACGATTCCCTGTCCAATTTCCGCCCCCACACCAGTAACGAGTGTGTTTAATTTATTCATATCAACTCTTTTATTCTCTCGACAGTTTTTCCAAATTCGGATACCGAATGGACATTCGATCCCAAGGATATCAACGGATTTACTTCTAAAGTTAATTTTAAAAATTTTGGGAAATTTTGTTGATATCCGGGATTTAATTCGACTGCGATATGCTGCTTTTTCGCCGTTTCTAAAATTTTCAAGTAGAGGCTTTGGGGTACCTCGCCAAAATGTTTCTCATAGTTAGCCATGGGGTGGCCCAAGATGTCAATCAGAGGATTTTTCAGCAATTTTATGATCAGTTTGTATTCCTGCCGAAGGAGCTTCTTGGCAGGGGATATCTTTGGATCAAAGGTTTTCCTTTCATTTTCTAGATGGACTCGATGCACGACACCCATGATTATTTCAGATCTATTCAAGATTTTCGGATCAGTATTCAGATCACCCCGATGGTTTTTTATTCTAACTTCTATACCACAATTTATAGACAAAAATTTATATTTTTTCCTTATGTTAAAAATTGTGTTTCTATAGTGTTCAAACCAAGTCGTGCTAAAATCGACATGATCCACAAAGCAAATAGTTTTGAATTGTTTCTCTGCTGCCTCAAGGACATACTCTTGTATTGTATTTATCCCGTCGGAATACGTTGTGTGAATGTGGAATTCATTCCGGGGAATAGATTCCAATAAATCGTGTGCGGGAACGAGGACCCTATTCAACATCAAAGAATATTCTCCATCTCAGATTTCATATCATAAATCGATCTCTTGAATGAATATTGGGGAAAGTTCCTGCACTTACATTTAAATTTCGAAACATCATAAATTAAATCATTTTTTGCCTCGTCATGCGAATGTTCGATTTGCGGCGAATAATCCTTGAATGCTTCCGCCATAATCCTGACTATTTCGATGATTTTCAAGCATTCGTCTGAAACAATATTGTAGGTACCGATTAGATTATTTTCGATGCTGAATAAATTGGCAAGCGCCGCGTCTTTAACATATAAATAATTTCTGCTAGAATTTTTGTTGAATAGGATAATTTTTCTCTTTTCCAGGATTCTCTTTAAAAATTCCATGATTGAAACCCCGTGGTTCCCCCCATTTCCGTACATTCCACCATACCTAAATATACAGCAATCAATCTCCTGGAATTCTCTGCAGAAAAACTCTCCCATCAATTTGCTTATGCTATAATAAGAACTCGGAGAGCAATCATTCTCCTCGGTTAAAATCTTGTTGATATTTTCGGAATAGACGCTTACCGAGGAGCTATATATAAAATGCCTAATGTCCTTATTTCTAGCATAATTCAGCATATTCAATGTGCCCAGAATATTGGTGTCGAAACATTTCTTAAGACTTTCTTTATTATTCTCAAAACTAATATATGCCGCAGTGTGTATGATTGCATCAAATGTATGTCCATTTAGCTTGTCAAATTCTTCCTTTTTACTAATGTCTATCTGGATATATGTTATTCCAGATTCTGGATTATTTTTATGCTGCTTGGAGTGGGTAATTCCAACTAGACTGTGTCCGTTATTCAATAATAAATTACGAATACGATTTCCCAAAAAACCCCGTGATCCCGTTAATAATATATTCATTCTGTATTTAGAGATTATGAGCTATCCATTGTCTTCGAAAAGCAAACTAAACATATACCAAGATTGCCAAATTTCTGTAGGAATAGAAAGAATATTTGCTTTTAATTGTATACCCCGAGCTATTTTCAATAATCTTTCAGGATGAAACCATAAGCCGGCTTCATTTTTCGCATAAATTTTTTCTTTTTGTTCTTTGGTCAGATTCAATTTCCATATTCCATTTAAATATTGTTCTTTTTTATCGACATCAGGAATTAATGAAACAAAAGCTTTTCCTCTTTTTTGCATGACTCGTTTGATTTCTCCAAAGGCCCTTTCAACATCTTCAGTACCCTCTAAATACTGGATGATTGAATTAACTAATATCTTATTGAAAGAGTTGGTTTCAAAAGGAATATCCAGTATATCCCCAATTTTTATTTCAATGTTTGGATAACTTCTTGTATTTTCATAGGCTCGTTTCACCAATTCCGGGATATAATCAATGCCCCTGACTTCCCTAACCCAGTGAGCTAATGATATGCAATGTAATCCCACATTACAACCAATATCCAGGACAATATCTTCTTTTTGCAGCTGGAGATTTTTTACGATATGATTTAAATTGTGGAGAAATTCAATTGGATTTTTGGCAAAATTGCTAGCTCCCGAAGCTAGGAAAGGATTTTCTTCTGCGGCTTTCTCTCCCCATTGTTTTTTCCAGAATTCATATCTTTTCATAATTATTCTAATTTCTCCAGAGTGATTAGTTCTCCCGTTTTAATAATACAATTTGCCTTTCTTCCAATGACCAAATCCGTAAATTTGGGAAGAAGCCCTGTTCCCGGTCTTTTATACACTATGATTTTATAAACTATCTTTTCGCCCTTTCCGATGTCTCGAGTAGCTACTATGCTTCTGCGGGCAATCTTCCGTTCTTGCTTTTCCCTAGGAGTAGGACCAATTACCGGACTGCCCATCATTTTCTCAAGAATTCTTACTCCTTGAACCAATTCCTTTAACTCCTTGGGATCGGCAGAAAACCAGTGATCGGGGCCAATCATATTCCTGTCAAGCGTGAAATGCTTCTCGAGCACTTTTGCTCCTAGCATTATTGCACCAAGAGATGCGATGATGCCCCGGGCATGATCCGAAAATCCGACAATGACGGGAAAGGCCTGATGGATGCTTCTGATTTTATTTAGATTTATTTCTTCTGGGAAAGGAGGGTAGGATGAAGTGCAGTGCAAAACTACAAGTTTTTTATTCCCGGTCAGCTTTATAGTGTTTATTCCTTCTTCGATTTCCCCTAAAGTCGCCATGCCGGTAGAAATTATCATTGGCAGTCTGTGTGCTGCATACGATCTGAGAAGAGGAAGATTGGTGAGATCATCAGAGCCAACTTTAATCGCAGGAATACCAATACGAAGGAGCATTTCCAAATCTGAAACATTTTGGGGCGTTGCGAAACACAGGATTTTCTTTTGTTTGCAATATCCAAATAACTCTTTAAAATCCTCTGCGGAAAATTCGCATCTTTTAAACATCTCGTACATGGATTCAGTAATTTCTTTCCCCCGAGCTTTATAGACATAGATCTGCTTTTTATCAGAAACAAACTCCTCCGTCTTGAATGCTTGGAACTTCACGGCATCCACTCCACATTTCACCGCTTTGTCGATCATTTCCTTTGCAATTTCAATCTGCCCATTATGATTTATCCCCATTTCTGCAACGATAAAACAGGCTTCTCCACCTCCTACTTTTCTGTCACCTATCTGTACTCTCAATCGGATTTCTTCCCGAGAAGAAACATTATGTCCAAATTATCATTGTGTGAATATTTCAATCGCTTCTCCTTAATCAATTCTATATCCTCAAAAAAATTACAGTATAATCTGGGAAAATCTGCTTTCCAAAGCAAGTTTTTCTTTCCCCTATATACTATTTCTGAATACTCTTCAGCATAATATTCGAATCCCCAAATATATTTTCTGGCACACCTGTGTATTTCTTCCATAACGATATTTATATCTGTGGGAGCAATATGAATTAGCAAACCAGAGGTAAAAACCAGATCGAAGAATTTATCCTTAAATGGAATGTCAAAGGCCGATCCCTGAACAACACTAATATCCTTGGCTCTTTTTCTAAAGAACTCAATTGCATAGCTATTTATTTCAATACCATAGAGATTTTTAAATCCCATTCTTTGAAGCAACAATAATTGATTGCCAATATTCGAGCCCACTTCCAATATTTTAATAGCCCGATCCAATTTTCCCAAAAATAGACTATTCAATTCTATTTTCGAAATTCCGAATCTTTTCTTATAACTCTTATTTGCCTCATCCACAGTAAGAGCGTTTCTTTTCGTATACCTGTCGCCAAAATTACCCATCCATTCCTCGGTTTGTTTAGCGATTTTTGACATTCATTGAAACCTTTTTGAAAATTTTTAAAACCGTGTCTGTTACATATTTAATTTCTTTGCCGCTCATTGCAGGGTATAGGGGCAAACTTATTTCTCGCTGGAAAAAATCCTCGGCAGCTGGACAGATTCCCCGTCGATAGCCTAATTTTTGATAATATGGATGCCAATAAACCGGGATATAATGAATTTGAACTCCAAGTTTATTCCGCCTGAGTTGAGCGAATATTTGATTTCTCTGTTTTCGGTATTGATTCTTCAATCTGATGGGATACAAATGCCAGGCTGATTTGGCATAATCTTTCTCTTTGGGTAAATCGAAATAATCATTTCCCCTGAATCTCTTCTCAAAAATCCTTGCGATTTGCGCCCGTTTCCGAATAAATGCGGGAAGTTTTCGCAACTGGGACAACCCCAGGGCGCACTGAAAGTCAGTCAGCCTATAGTTGTATCCCAGGAAATGCATCTCGTACCACCATTTGTCGGAAACTAAAGAATTTGTCAGCATTCCATGTTTTCGAAACATCAGGAGTTTTCTGTAAAATTCTTCACTGTTGGTTATAACTGCTCCTCCTTCGCCCGTTGTTATTGATTTAACTGGATGAAAACTGAATGCAGCTAAATCTGAATATTGACAATTCCCAATTTTTTTCTTCCCATACCAAGCTCCAAGAGCATGACAGGCATCCTCGATCACCAATAAATCGTGCTCCTTGGCTATCTTTTGGATTTTAGCTAAGCGGACCGGATGGCCACCAAAGTGAATGGGAATAATTGCTTTCGTCCAAGGCCTGATTGCATTTTCTATCAGATTGGGATCAATGTTCCCAGTATCGGGCTCTATATCTATGAAAACTGGGCGAGCACCGAGAAATAATGCGGCATTTGCTGTAGAGGCAAAGGTGATTGGAGAGGTTATCACCTCATCGCCAGCTTTGATTCCAGCGGCAAAATAGGCAGCATGAAGGGCCGCAGTGCCACTATTCACAACAACGGCATATTTGGCTCCCACGAATTTCGCAAGAGCTGTCTCAAATTCTTGAACTTTGGGACCTTGAGTCAACCAATCACTTTTTAAAACTTCAACGACTGCGGCAATGTCTTTATCATCTAGCCACTGATGTCCGTAAGGTATAGTTTTGTCTGGGATCTTCAATACAAGCCTTCTTTTTTTTCTCTTTTCTCAAATATTCGAGTCCAAAAGTTTGCTACCTTTCCTTTCTTTTTTGGTCCGTATAGAATGCCCTTTTCTCGTTTTATACGTTCTTCATAAATTTGAACCATTCCGAATTTTTCGAAAATCGGTCGATAAAAGCGAGGAAAACTTTTCACCAGCGTTTGCTTTTTTCTTACAGGGCCTTCCCTTTCTGTTAGAATTAAAAATCTTCTCGTGATCCTTGCGACTTCCGCAAATATAAAATTGGAATCATAGTGAATGTGCATGAGTGTTGCCATGGTAAAAACGAGGTCAAAAGAATTATCCTTAAAATCTTTAATTACTTCTTCGATTGGAACGATCCAAATTTGGGTGCTCCTCGCCATTTCGGAATAAGCCTTTTTCATCAAAGTGATTGCTTTGGGCTGAATTTCTATACCCGCTAAATTTTTGTACCCAGATTGGAATAACCCATTCAAATTTCTTCCAACGTTACAACCAATTTCGAGAAATGACGCAGAAGTATCCATATGTTCTTGGACCAATTTTACTAGGTATTCCGAACGATTATCGGATACATTTAAGTAATTTTCAGGAATACCTTTTTCAAGCCAATATTGATGAACTCGGAGGGTTCTTTCCGATAGCTTCAATTTGGATTCTCCAGCAGGATCTGAAGATCGTCCTGTGTCAACCACCATTTATTATTCGCGCTGCTATACTTAAATCCATCTGGCAAGGATTTTCCACCGATTAAATTGCCATTTTCCCAAAACGAGTATTCGGGTTCAATGACGAAGAAGTTTTTAAATTCTTTTGAATGCCTGGCTTCTTCTCCAACTAATAAAACTTCATCGAGCTTTTCGCCGGGACGAATTCCAGTGATTTTTCTTTTTATTTGGGGAGCAATAACTTTTGCCAAGTCAGCTATTTTGATACTAGGAATCTTTGGCACGAATATTTCACCCCCCTGCATTTTTGCAATGCACTTGATGATAAATCTGACTGCTTGTTCTTGGGTAATCCAAAATCGCGTCATTCTTTCATCAGTAATTGTCAAAACTCCTCGTTTCATTTGTTCCTTGAAAATAGGGACTACGCTTCCACGACTATCCATGACATTGCCATACCGGACACAGCTCATTTTTGTCTTTTTATGAGCTGCATATAAGTTAGCTTGAATAAATAATTTTTCTGCTACAAGCTTAGTCGCTCCATACAAATTAACGGGATAAACGGCTTTGTCCGTGCTTAAAGCCATAACTTTTACGACACCATTGTCGATTGCCGCATCAATGACATTTATTGCGCCTTCGATATTTGTTTTCATAGCTTCAACCGGATTATACTCGCATGCAGGGACCTGTTTCAGGGCAGCCGCATGAATCACAATATCAACACCATTCATTGCTCGATATAGTCTATTACGGTCTCGAACATCACCAATGAAAAAACGAAATTTTGGATGATCGGCAAATTTATTTCTCATTTGCTGCTGCTTTAGCTCATCCCGGGAAAAAATTCTAATAGCTTTTGGATTGTATTTACTCAAGACTATTTCAACAAATTTTGTCCCAAACGAACCCGTTCCCCCAGTTATCAAAATAATTTCATCTGAGAAGATATCTTTTTTTTCCATTTCTTCAGCCACAGATTCCCCTTCATCAAATCTTAATTTTATAGCCACTGACTAGAAGGTGATCGCAAAACGATGCTATAGTCCAATACGATAACATTGGTTGATACCAACTTGATTTTAATCAGAAGATTTTTCTATCTCTTCGTAACCTTTATTGTAAAAATATTTCCTAATCACTATGCCATGGGGCTCAAAGGCTTTTACCAATAGTCTCGTTCCGAGTTGCCATTTCCTAGGCTTTTCTGGCTGAGCCCCTTTATGTTTTCTGGGATAATAAGCGGCTAAACTCCGTATTTGCACACGTTCTCGATTTTTTCTAAATTTGGCCTCGCATCCAACCAGAGTTATTTTCTTGGCCCCTAAAACAATAGCCATTTGTATTGCATAGTGAATATTAGTTGTGAAACAAATATATTTGCACGCTTCACCCTTCAAAATGGATTGGATCGTGGATCCGAAATGTTCAAGGAAGGGTCCTTCTCTGCCTCCCGTAAAATGCCACCGAAAGAAGATAGGATCATCTTTATATTTGCCAAAAGAGCTTATTTCCCAGCGTTCTCTTCCGGTAGCTAAAGGCAGACCGAGAATACACCGTTTAAGAAATTTGGGATTGTGTTTCATCAGATATCTCGGAGGTTCAAAATGGGTCGTGAGGATATACTGCGATTCTCTGAGGGGAGGAAAAGCGAAAAAAATCCAGTTGATTTCGATGAATATTTTATCCTCGAAAAAGTCGTCAGGATAATCCTCCAAACTAGGTCCAGAACCCAAAATCCAAATTTCTTTGCCCTCGTGATCATCCCGTAAATCTTCGATAAATCTCATTTTTTATTCTTGTTTCTGCTGTATTGGCTGTCTAATGTGATTCTCAAAAGATCGAAAAATTTTCCATAATTCAGCTTTGCTGAGTTTCTCATTTTTTATCACGCTTCGTCGAACATAATCGACCAGGCCCTCCGTTTCTAATAAGCGATGCTTTTTGCAGTACTCTCGAAGTTCAGTTTGGGGTTCTGGACAGAAAATAAAGGCATTGATAAAATCCGGTTTGCATTTTTGGTTCAGTTTTATGGTCTCAAAAATTAATTCTCGTGTATCATCTGGAAATCCCATCATATTATACGATGAAGACCGGATTCCAGCTTCATGGAGTAATTTAAAGGCTCGTTCGATGATATGATTGGAAACATTTCTGTTGAGTATCTGCTTTCTCTGATTTTCATTACCTACTTCTATCCCAACGGAAACTGAGATGCAATCTATGTCTTTTAGGACCCCTATCAATTCGGGAGTGATTGCTTCTGGCCTCGTGGCAATAATTGTGGGGAGATTCATAATTTGTTTATATAGCTTTCCAAATTTTTGATAATAATCGATTTTTCCGAAACCAAAACACTCATCAAAGATTCGAATAATCTCAAGATTATATTTTTGCGACAAAGTTTTCATTTCTTCGATGATTTTTTCAAAAGGAAATCTTTGTACTCTCATGCCTAGTTTCTTATGATAAAAGTAATTAACACAATAAGTGCAATTAAACGGACACCCCCGAGTTAATTGGAAATTGCCCCATCTTTTAATTTGGTGTTTAAAAATTCGTGTGAGGTGTCGTTTAGAAAATAGGCTCCAATCCGGTAAAGGCAAATCTTCTAAATCTGCCTTCTGTGAGAACTTATTTATTCTCACTTTTCCATCTTGCTTATAGACTAAATTGGGAATATTACTTAAATCTGTCTGGTTATCTAGATTATCCATTAATTTTGGAAGACATTTTTCTCCATAACCCACGCATATAAAGTCAACAATTTTTTTCCTGATCAGATCTTGGTAATCTACAGTTGGCCCAACACCCCCAAAAATAGTTGTTCGCCGATTTTCTAAACTTTCTATCATTTTGACTGCGAAGTTCAACTGGAGGGAAGCACAACTTACAGCAATTAGATTTGGATCAATTTTTTCAACTCGTTTTCGATACTCATTAATTATCCCCCAACCATCATCGCCAATTTTTCCAGAAATATTGAATTCGCTGTAGTCAAAGACGGAAAAGCTAGTGTCGAAAAGAAAAACTTCGTGATTCTGCTGTTTTAGGATAGCAATTAAATAACTGAGTCCGATGGGGATGCTCAAGCCATTACAATTGTTGACATACAAAAACAATATTTTCATTAAATTATTGCCTCATAGCCCTTTTTATAAAAATATCTTGACAATTCCACTCCATAGGGTTGCAGAATTTCTGCCAGCCATTGCGCCTCGGTTCTTGCTCGTCGCCCCCATTTCTCCCAAAGTATTTTCTGCTCCTTGGAGAATTCTTGGCCGGGCTTAAAACCAATTTTGCGATTTCCTGCACGAAAAAGAAATCCTAATCTTTCGGCATGTCGTTTGTATTTAGTAATTCGACCCTCACAGCCGACTAAAGTTATTTTATTGGCTCCCAAAACAAGTGCCACTTCTATGGCCCAACCCTGCATGATTCCAATTCCCGCGTAATGAGAAGATGTTTTCTCCATGATCTGTTTAATCGTTTCCTCAACATGTTTTCTGAGAACATAAGGGCCTACTTTTTCCCACATTTTGGAATCGGAAAAAGAATATGGTTTTAATGTCCTAAAAAAAATTGGGAATTCATTGTATTCACCAAGCCAATTTTTTTTGTGTTTAGGGTTAAGCGTAAATATTTCCTGCTTCAAACGAGCGGGATTCGTCCTGAATTGCAAACAGGGTCCTGGGGTGTCATAAGAACAGATACTAAAAGTAAAATTTGAAAAAATAACATCGCATGGTCGCATGGCAATGGATGTTTTTCCACTGAAAAAATCTACGGGAAAATCATCCAAACTTGGACCGGTGCCAAGAACCCAAATCTCCTTGTTTTTATATTTGTCCCGCAAATCTTCGATGAATCTCATCTTCTAGTTCCCTTTATCCATTCTCTTCAGATTTTATTTCGTTCATCTCTTCCTTTATCCGATTGCATCCCTCACAAATCGGCAATTTTTTCCCATTTCCAGAAGCATGCATTTGTCTCACATGCTTATATTTTGGAGAATTCCAGATATCAATCAACCTAGTTTTCATCACATTGCCATAGACAACTTCATAATGATAATCAGAGCAGCAAAGTATCACATCCCCCAAATAATTAATGCACATTTTCTGAAATATAAAGTTGCAACTCACTCTTCGAGGAATACCATAGGAAAAATTAACCAAGCCACCTCGATTCCAAAATTCTCGTTTCTTGAGAAAAACGATTCCTCGGAAGATAACTTTCTCCATTCCCTGTGCATCTTTCTTTAGATGCATATTCCGCTCATCGTATAAATTAATCACAATTTTGTGGAGTCCAGCTTTAAATAATTCCGAAATATCACCTTTGTCTTTCAGGAAATCCCCATTGGTATTGACTAGCATACCATTCTTGGGAAATTGCTGTCGAATGATTTTCACCAAATCTTTGAATCTTTTGTCGCACAGCGGCTCGCCCATTAAGTACGGATGAAATGCGCCCTTATATTTTAATTTCTTTAAATCAGCAAGGATTTTCAAGAATATTTTTTTAGTCATCAAACGATCTGTTGTTTTTTCGAGATCCTTATTCGGGCACCATGGACATTTGCGATTGCAGTAATCTATGGTCTGAATCTGGATTGATTGGATGTTATTGAAATCGTGTATATTCATTTCATTTATACTTGCTAAAGATCGCCAGTAATTGATCTACTACACATTTCCAACTCCATGTTTCCATCGGATTCGAGAAAAATGCCCGTAAATCTTTAACCACAATCACGCGATCTAGGAACGGTTCGCAATTAGCTCCATTGGTTATCACGGGTAGTCCAGAGGCAATTGCTTCGGCAGCAGTATTGCACCAACCGCCCCGCGATTCCCAAGCCACAAAATAATCACCCGTTTGATAAACTTTCCTCATTTGCTCATTATTTAGGTTCTTCATTCCAACTAATGTTATTCCCGGCAGACCTGAGAGCTGTTGTCTAATAAAGGCAGCATTTTTCCAGGGTTCAGTTCGATCTTGAAATAAGACTCGCCGGGGTTTCGGTCGAAAGAATCCTGTGTTGACACCACCCTCTACGACATGAGATTTGGGAAAATGCTTGGCAAACTTTCGATTATTGAGGATAAAAGGATATTTTCCGTATAAGCTTTTATAGGTTCGACGGTGCCTCTCTCCTCCCACTACAACCAGGATGAAAATTTTTTTTGCTTTAACTTGGGGCAATATTTGAAAAGTTCTTGGATCGCCATTTATGAAATAATCCACGTGGATGTGTCCTGACCAACTCGCAAGTTTACCCTTATAGTCAAACCAGCTGCATCCGTGTCCTCCTTTCGGGGTATAAAGGGTGAAATCGATTCCGCGTTTGACCATCTCATTACCAATTTCCATGAAACGCCTGACGCTCCCAAAAACACCCATAACTGGGGTGATCATTCCCACTTTCATATTTATTTACCTCCAAGAGTTTGATTAATGAGCATTTAAATTCCGTTTGAATTCATGCTTCAGCCAATGTTTCTCCATCATGTAAATGCGGCTATTGTGCCCACAAAATGGATCCCAAAGCGAGCCGAAATCGATCAAGAAGTTCTCCTGCATGTGCCGATGCAGATTGGGGATTAGAATATTCGCACCGATGCCCACGGAAAAGGAATAAAGGATTCCATTCCCGAACTTTTTTTTGCGAAGCAGCACTTCGTTAAATGTCGAATCGTTGAGCCAGCCAGTTCTCTCCGGTATTTGAATAAAATCAATATAGTCAAAAATCTTGCCTGATAGCTTCCTTAAGAATTTCGGCCCGATTACAATAATTTTGTGTTTCCTAAGTTCCTCAATCAACGGAAAAAGTTTGCCCTTTTTAGATGCAGCATGAAAAGCATTGGCAAACTTCCAATCGATCTTCAGCAATTTATACCGTTTTAAAAATTCTTTGCTTTGCTGGTTCATCAGCCTCATCCGGCTTTCTTGACATCCAAAAAATAAGTCTTTTTCCGAATAGTACCTCGCAAGAGCATCATTCATCGCTTTTTTCGTCTTAGGGGTAAGTCTATATTTTCCGTGACCAGTCGTATTTCCAGAATCCCCTAAGAGAGCCTCCAACTCTCCGTCTCCATAGCGAACCCAAGAATAATATTTCCTATTTCTCAGTCGCTCCAAGTGCCAATCCAATCCAACCATTTGCATATGAACCAACATTAACTTCTCCTGAAATCCAAACGCAGATCATTTATTTTTGCACGCTTATATTTTTTGTGTGTGCGTTGTTGAAGACTAAGTTTTAATCGTTTCTGCCTCCGAAATTCTTTTATTAATTGCGGTCGCTCTATCTTCTC
>Ga0209977_10000353_pt1 | contig 17820 bp, 16 predicted proteins | sample SumtaG_2_FD_183113 | JGI IMG/M metagenome (GOLD analysis project Ga0209977, IMG submission 183113) | Deep subsurface microbial communities from Indian Ocean to uncover new lineages of life (NeLLi) - Sumatra_00607 metaG (SPAdes) (version 2) | ecosystem: Environmental > Aquatic > Marine > Oceanic...
TAGTAAGATTTACAAAACCTTATGTAAAAGACTATTTCACTAAAAATAAATAATTCCTCTTGCTAATATAATGAAAGATTGGGTAAGAGCATTTTTAATAGGAGGGTTCATAATGGCAAGTGAAAAGATTGCATCTCAATTAATAGGACCAGAATACGCGGCACTAGGCATTCCAGCAGAGTTTGTAGCAGCATATTTTATGACGGGTAGAGATAATAAAATAGAGTATTTCTTTGGTATGATGTTGATTTTATCAGCATTTATATTTGCTTTATTAATCACTGCCTGGCTATTAATTAAGAATAAACACAGTGGTAACGTTATTACTACAATTTCTCTAGCTTTAGATATGTTATTAGCATTTATAGCAATAAAACTTTATGCAACATATCGATAACATGTTATTATTTATTTAGCAACAAAATAAATAATAAATAAATGTGATTTTATAGTATATATGGATGATTTGTTAGGACAATTTAACTTATTAAAAAAACCCGTTCCAGCAAGAAAAAAACGTGTAGGGGTAAGAATGCGTCCTAAGGGAGCTGTAGAAGTAAATGTGCGTATTGTGGATAAATCTGAAGATGATGTTGATAGACAGGCATTGTTGACCAATGTATATACCAGAGCTATAGTGAAAATACCAAAGCATCGCGTCAAAACAGTATCACAATCGCCGGCAGAGAGATTGGCTGATATATTGAATAAAAAACCAGTTACAGATGTTGCGGTTGAAGATGTTTCCGTGGAAGAAAAAAAGGTCGAAGCACCAATATCAGTAAAGAGAAGTGCTATAAAAGTAAAAAGGAAAAGGGGAAAAATCAGAATAGGAAAATCAATTCGAAAAGGTACTATTACAGCTTTGGCTCCTTCTGTTGTGAAAATACAGGGTAAAAGAAAAAGAGCAAGAGTAAAGAGAGATTTAGGTACAGTAGAATCTAGGGAACGTAGTGATGTTCCTAGCGAATTAATTAAGATTGGCGATACAATTATTCAAGAAAGGCTTCCTAGGGAAGCAAAACCAGTAAACATTAGAGCTTCAGCATATTATATGAATAATAGAGAGATCTTCACGAACTTTATCAATAGTTTATTTGAACCATACAGAGCGGCATTAATTGAAGAAGGTAAAGATGTATCGTGTGATAAACCAAAAGGATCGTTTAGTTTAATGACGCATCAACAGATTATTAGAGATTATATTAATATGTTCACACCTTACCGCGGACTACTTTTATATCATGGTTTAGGAGCTGGTAAAACTTGTGCATCAATAGGCATTGCCGAAGGGTTGAAAACTACACAACCTATTATTATAATGACTCCTGCTTCATTACGTCAAAACTATATTAGTGAATTAACTGTTTGTGGCGATCCATTATATAGATTAAATCAATTCTGGGAATTTATACCAACAGGCGGTGATAGTAATGTTGCTCGAACATTATCGCAAGCAATGGGTCTATCTGAGGAGTTTATTAGAAAAAAGGGCGGTGCGTGGCTTGTAAATATTAAGAAACCTTCTAATTTTGAATCTCTATCAACTGCTGATAAACTTGCTTTGAATGAACAAATTGATAGAATGATCAAAACAAAGTATATATTCATTAATTACAATGGTTTGCGCAAAAGTGATAGAGTGTTAAGCGATTTAAAAGCTTTATCAAAAACTAATAATCCTTTCGATGATAAAGTAATCATTGTAGATGAAGCGCATAATTTTGTTAGTAGAATTGTTAATAAACTTAGTAAACCTTCTTCATTGTCCTACATGTTGTATGAATGGTTGCTAGCAGCTCGAAATTGTCGCATAGTATTTCTTACCGGAACGCCTATTATAAATTATCCCAATGAAATGGGTGTTATGTTTAATATGCTACGTGGTTATATCAGAACATTTATATTTACAGTAAATGTTCAAACTAGTGAAGTTGTTAATCAACAAACAGTCGAAAATATTTTCAGTAGATTCTCTCTTCATGATTATGTAGAATATGATAATGCTTCGAAAAGAATTAAAATTACTAGAAACCCTTTTGGTTTTGTAAATGTAAACAGGGATGATACATATTCAGGTGTAAAAAAAAATACAGGCAACAATAAGTGTGATAAAAGAAAAAAGGGGAGAGATTGTCAGAAAGGGTTTTCTTGTGAAAATACAGGTAAAGATGGTGAAGAGGATTTTAGGTGCGTACCATTAAGTGATGAAGGATTTGTAAATATATGTCGCGATATGCTCAGAAAAAATGGAATTGAAACCATTACCGTTCAAGCTAAACTTTATAAGGCTTTGCCCGACAAATTAGATACATTTAACGCGATGTTTGTAAATCCTAAATCGGGAGAAATTAAGAATGAAAATTTATTACAACGACGTATATTGGGTTTAACTTCATATTTTAGAAGCGCAGAAGAAGGATTGATGCCGGCATTTAATATTGAAGAGGATTTCAGAGTTGTAGACTGTTCCATGTCCGATTACCAATTTGGATTATATGAAGAAGCTAGAAAAAATGAAAGGGTACTTGAAAAAAGAAATGCTCAAAAAAGAAGAATAGCTAAGGATGGTGGTGTTTATGCGGATACAGTATCAACATACCGTATTTTTAGCAGAGCATTTTGTAATTTTGTATTTCCTCGTGCTATTATACGGCCTATGAAACAAGAGGGTCAGGAATTAAAAGCTGCCATATTATCCGATAATCTTGATGAAGATGATATTGATGCAGTTTCAATACAAGAAAAAATAGCAAATGTTGACGGTCGTTTTGAAGCAGATGATGAGAGCGCACTTGAATCAGTATCTGAAGAGGCGGTAGATAGATCCTATGGTGCTAGGATTAAAAATGCTTTAGAAGAACTGGAAGCAAGATCAAGTGAATTCTTAACACCAGCACAATTAAAAGTGTATAGTCCAAAATTTTTCGAGATGCTTAAGAATATTACAAATAATGAAACCAAATTACATTTGATTTATTCACAGTTTAGAACACTTGAGGGTATAGGAATTTTTTCTATTGTATTAGAAGCCAATGGTTTTACACAATTTAAATTAAAGAAAGAAGGAGGGCTATGGAAATTAGATATACCAGAAGAAAAATTAGATTTACCCAAATATGCTTTATTCACAGGAACTGAATCAGTAGAAGAAAAGGAGATTTTGCGGAATATTTACAATGGAGCATGGGATAAAATACCAGGAGCTATACGGGATTACTTACTTACTAAAGCACCAAATAATAATCATGGTGAAATAATTAGTGTATTTATGATTACCAGTAGTGGCGCTGAGGGAATTAATTTAAAAAATACTAGAATGGTACATATTATGGAACCGTATTGGCATCCTGTAAGAGTTGAACAGGTAATAGGTAGAGCCAGACGTATTTGTAGTCACAACACATTGGAGGAGGATGAAAGAAATGTAAAGGTTTTTATGTATTTAATGAAATTCACAGAAGAACAATTAATACCTGAAAGCGCGGGAGGGCTCGCTTCAAAAGACTTACTTGAAAAGGATGTTAGTAAAATAAATAGACAAATACCCTTGACAAGTGATCAACATTTATTCGAGATCTCTAACATTAAAGAAGCTATCAATAAACAAATTTTATCTGCTATTAAAGGATCTTCTATTGATTGTTCGTTACATGCAAATGACTCAGAGAATGTCGTGTGTTTATCATTTGGTTCGGTACCATCATCTAGATTTACTACAACCCCGGCTTTAACTACAGAAGTTGATTATGATGTACAAGAAAGACGTAATCTCAAAAAAATACAATGGGAAGCTGAAATTGTTACATTAGGAGGTATTAAATATGCGCTTAAAAGATTTAATACTAAACTTCCTGCTAGAAAAGCCCCTGAAGGCGAATTATATGATTTGCAAAGTTATCAAAGAGCACAAAGAGTGGGAGGAGATCCAGTATTAGTTGCTTACCTAAGAATAGATCGAAAAACAGGGAAACTAAAGAAAACAAAGGTTTAATCGTTTTTTTCGAAACGACTAGAAATTGTTTTCAAAAACTGTAAAATCATAGTTTGATTATCTAAAATTTGACTTAATAAGGGTGTTATATTATCTTGCTTTTCTGTTTCTTTTAGTTTTAATTTACTAAAAAAATCGGTCCCTGTATCCTGTTGCTTTTGGTCATCTTTGAACCGAACGCGTTTTTCTTTATTTAAAGATATGGTATCTAATTTAACATTTGAACTATGATCTATTTTAATATTAATATTATCTGGTTTTGTGTTTGTTTCGCCTTTTAACCACGCCTCTACATTTTTATTTTTTTGTTGTCCTTGCATGATTTTAGCCAATTCAGCTTCTCTTTGTGACATATTAAAATCATAATCATTTTGTAATACTGGGAATTCACTAGCTTTATCGGTGAAATCTATTTCTTTAGGTTTTTCTTTATTAATTAGACTCTCAAAATCTCTTTGTTTTTCCTCTAATGATTTTTCAAAAATTTTTAATCTAACATTTTCGTTATTATTGGAATGAACTTCTCGGGGCTTTTGAAGTCGTTGCGCAGCTTGTTTTCTAATTTCTTGATGTTCTCGCATCATTTCCGCCTTTATATCAGTAAAGGTCTTTAATAACTCTTTATTCATAACCATTAAGTTGCTTTTATAATGAAATCGATTAGTATGTAATCTCTCCAATTCTTTTTTAAAAACGAAATGGAATTCTCTAGGATTTGAAATTAGCAGAGGGTGATTTTTAAGCAGATTCCGTAATAACTCGATATTGTCTTCAGAAGCTATAGACATAATATAAAATACATTCAAAGTTAATTTTATGTATTTTATCTAGAATTAAAATATTCTTTTCGTAATTTTAACATTAAGGAGTCCGGTATTCTTACCTTTTCAAATGTTGCATGCGGAGTTCCTTGTAACAATTGTATTAAAAAGTACATTGAATACATTCCGCATTCACTATCGCTATATTGATGACGCTTTTTACTAATTATAATTTCATATTCTTCTCCAAAGTTTTCGGCTTGTTTTTTAACAAAATTACAAAATTTTAATATTCTAGGAGGTATATCATCACCATAACTATCAAAATAAAATATTTTATGTTTTTTCATATCAATAAACACTGCTACCCAATGAGACCCAGATTGATTATGTTTATCTAAGTTAAAAATAACACCTACCTTTGTTTTACCCCTTCTTTTCATTTGAGCTAACGAAAATTTACATAATTCTTCCCAAACGCATTCTCCAAATACAAGATGTTCATCATAATCAATCGGCGACGGGCCTAAAAATTCAAAATGTTTATATGCTTTTTCCCACTGAGCCATTACTTTTTGAATTTCGACCGTTGTCAGCCATTCACGTGGATTATCTTTCCATTTAGCTGGACTATAAGGCGCAAAATGTTTGCCCCACATTGACTTGTCAAGATCATGTTTAAGACATTGTTGTTTTAGCCAACAAGCTTCACTAGAACACGTGTCTTGTAAATTATATGATAACTGTTCCCAAATTTCTCTAGGTGAATTAGATTTAATAGGTTGATCTGGATGACGCACATTCCATGCTGTTTTAAGATTATCTAATGCTGAGGCTGTATAACAAGTAAAAGACAATTTGTCTTTTTTATTTTTTGGTGAACACTTAACTGGCTTGAGTTTATGATGTTTCTTAAGGGTTTTATGTACATGTTTTCCTTTATGATGTTTTAGTGTCTTTGATGCAGGCATAGTTATATATAGGTTATATTATATCTTATTTTTGAATTTATCTGTTTTAATATTTAGATTTCTTTGTTTTGGTATAACAAGTTTCTTATTTGTTTTAACTTTTGTAGATTTAATTTTAATATGATCAGTGATACGCGGCGCTGGCGGTGCTTTCTTATTCATCATTATTTCATTGCTATTTTTAACTGCGTCCTTATCTATTTGTGTTTTCTTTTTTTTATTACTAAAATTCTTATAATCCTCCTGTATAATTTCAGCTTTATCTACAAATTTGAAATGCTCTATACATGCTAAAGCATACTCTTCCCAAATTTTATCTAGAGTTTTATCCCTCTTCTTTCCTTTAAGATAGTCTTTTGTTAAAAAGAAAATTCGTTTTTTGTAAAATTTTAAATCAACTGGAGAGATTTTAGATTTATAATTATTAGATAGTCTCATCATTAAATTAGGATTTGTTAAATACTGTAAATCATATATATTTGCAGAAGTATCCATTACTACATATAAATTTTAAAATACATAATTATTAACGTAATAATAATAACATTAATTGTTCCATGATTAACATTCTCGATATTATTAATATCATATTTTGTATCAAATAAAATATCAAGCGCATCAATTCCATAATTAGTTTTGGGATTAATATGATGCTTTGTGTGTTGATCACAGCCTAGTATAATATAATTTATATTATGCACTGTAGCATATAATAATCCCCATAATAATAAAACCGCTCTATTAAATTTAAAATCAAAATTCGAAAATTTGATGGAAAAGTTACACCAATGAGCAAATAAAATTAAAAATCCTCCTTCCATTAGTAAATTTTGTATGAATTCCATTGTCCAGTTTAAAGGTTGTCTATTCACAGATGTATCATGGTGAATTTTATCATGGAAATCGCAGGTATAATAGATAGATGTTTCGGCGATTTTATTAAGTATGGGATTAGATTTGATATAGCCAACAATCTTACTGTCGCTATTTTTATAAATTTGCAATAAATCATAAGCATGCGATAAATAATGAATATACCATCCTACTAACATAGCAATTATAAAAGTGATGTATCCATTTAAGTAAGATTTATTTTCATTGTTAAAATAGGTTAGTAAAAATATTGATATTAAACATGTTACCCAAAACATCCAGTTTATTTTTATGCTTTTCCATAAAACAGGGGTATTTTTAAATAGTGCATTTTTATCAGGTGTTTCTGTTTGAACCTCTTTACATTCATTTATAATTTTTGTTTTATTTTTAGAGGGATCAAGAGTCATTATATTATTTTAATAAGAAAAATAGTTTATATTTACGTATCATTACTAAAATGCTAATATAATTATAAATTATGGATATTCCTAGAAATAAAGTAGTTAGGAAAATATTAGTTAATGATTGTATTAATAATTTGAGAAAAACTGGATTACCTGATGAAACATTAGGGTTTCTCTTAAAATCTCTCCATTTCCATACTCCGTGGTATCATATGATATATTTTATGTTTTTACCCAAACCATTTGCATTATTAGCTGTATTCCCATTATTAGCAGCCTTTTTCCTTTTCATGTATTTAGATGGATGTTTTTTAACCATTGTCGAATATAAATTATGCAAAAACGATATGAATATTATAGACCCGTATATTCTTTTAGGAGGTGATGAAATAACACCTACTACAAGATATTGGTATACTTTAGGTGTAGCTACGATTTATTTTACTATCGCCTTTTTAATTTTGTATATAAGAGGCTGTTTTAAATGGGATATCTTTTCTGATTTTAAAATCACTTTATAAATCACGAATTTGCACACGTGTATGATTATTGAACAATTTATGTCCAGTGTTACACATATTAGGATTAAAAGGATTGAATTTTTGTTCATTAAATAGTAACTGATTAGTCATATAAACAGGGTTAGTCGTAGTGGTTAAATAATTACTATGAAACATGTCGCTGTTTGTTCCAGGGATATATTTGGCTTGAGGACAAGCTTGAAGAGGAAAAATTGTATTATGTAATTTTGTTTCGACATCTACATTTGCCTGGTAACCGTTAAATGGTAGTGTATTACTAGGCATAAACATTGTTTCAGTATTATAAATTGGTTTCTGTTGACAAGGCACCGTTGCTGGTTTATGACAATCAAGTATCGGCATTTGCACGTATCTTGTAGGCACAGATCTAATGCTGTATTGCATTTTTACTGGTGCAGAGGTTAGATTTCTAGAATACATCCTATCGCTTAGCTCTTGTGTTCTCTTTTGATTACAATAAAATACACCATTTACTACTCCTTCCATTTATTATAACACTAGATATTTTTATAATCAAATTACCTAAAGGAAGATGTTGTTATATATGATATATGTGTGGTATTCTCTCTGTCCTTCGTTATAATGATTTCTCTTGTATAGAGTCAAAACTAATAAAAAAACAATTCTTAAAATATCCAGAGAGAGGCCCAGAAGAATCTGTATTTCTGAAGACAACTATTGATGGACATAAGCATTATTTGGGGTTTCATAGACTAGCAATTAACGGATATCAAAAGCCGGATTCCATGCAACCTATCCGTAAAGATAGTTGTATTTTAATTTGTAATGGAGAGATTTATAACTGGGAAGAATTAGCTAAAAAGGCTAATGTAAAATGTGAAACTGGGTCTGATTGCGAGATAATAATTGATATTTATAAAAAGTTTGGAATTGAATACACTTTACAGGTATTAGATGGTGTTTTTGCATTTACACTAATTGATGAAGAAACCAAAGAAGTTATAATAGCAAGGGACCCTATGGGAGTTCGTCCGCTTTTTATTTGGTTTCAAGATCTTAATGTATTTACGCCTATCGTAGTAGCTTCTGAATTAAAATTAGGAATGGGTATTACCAAAGTGCAACCCAGACCTTTTCCACCGGGTCATTATTTAAAAACACCGTTGTATCCAGAAAAAACGGTTTATACAAACTTTAAAGATTCTACAGTATTGACTAGTTTACTTAAACCATACTATTCGTTAAATATTGTTCAAAATCCAAACATCGGTGAATTTAGTCTAGCATTTCCATTAGTAAGAAACGCTTTAATTAATGCTGTAAATAAGCGTGTAGCAAATACGGATAGAGATATAGCCTGTTTACTTTCTGGTGGATTAGATAGTAGTTTAATTTCAGCACTTGTATCGCGCGAATTAGTTAATACATACGGATGGAGGCGTAAAAATTTACATACCTGGAGTATAGGGCTTGAGGGATCTGAAGATCTAGTATATGCTAAAATTGTTGCGGATTATATTGGATCAACACATCATGAAATAAAACTTAGTGAAAAAGATTTTTTAGATGCTATCCCAACAGTAATCAAGACCATCGAATCAAACGATACTACAACAATAAGAGCAAGCGTAGGTAACTGGCTAATTTGCAAGCATATTAAAATGATGAGCAATGCCAAAGTTATTTTTAATGGTGACGGTAGTGATGAAGTATGTGGGGGTTACCTTTATTTCCATGCGGCGCCTACACCTTTAGATTTTGATAAAGAGTGTAAACGATTATTAAAAGATATTCATTTATTTGATGTTTTGCGGTCAGATAGATCTATCTCTTCACATGGTTTAGAGGCTAGAACACCATTTCTAGATAAAAACTTTATACAAAGTTACCTATCTATACCCGATGTAATTAGAGATCATGGGCATAATGATCTATGCGAAAAATATATTCTAAGAAAAGCATTTGAAGAAATGAAAGTATTGCCCCGCAAGGTATTGTGGAGGACAAAAGAAGCGTTTAGTGATGGTGTTAGTAAATCAACTAGATCGTGGTTTCAAATAATTCAAGAATTTGCTGCTAAAAAATATAAGATAGATGATTTGAAAGAAGCAGAACAAATGTATTACGATGAAATTTTTTATGATTGCTTTGGAAAAGAAGAATATATGGTATTTAATGATAAACTTACAGTTGGTGAAGCTGAAATTGATCATTTATCACATGTAATGCCATATAAATGGATGCCTAAGTTTGTAGATGCTACAGATGCAAGCGCGCGGACTTTATCTATTTATAATTCTATGAATGGAGAGGCTGAAAACACAGTAGTCGCTAGTTTAGCGCAATAAGTAATTATCTTATTATTTAGTATAATAATAATAAGATGTCCTTTAATTCAAAGGAAAATACAGTTTGTTTAAAGTGTAAAGGTACAGGATGGCAGGTTAGGGAATCCAAATTTATATGTACCAGTTGCAATGACTGTAATAAAACTTGTTATCTATGCGAAAATGTAAATAAAAGCAATTGGGTAGATTGTACAGCTTGTTATGGAGAAGGTATAATCAAAATCAAAAATAAAGTAGAAAGTAATAGTATATATGAAAGTTATTGAAAACACATATACAGGACTAAAGTGGGTTGTATTTATATTATATATTGCTGTGGTTTTAGGAGTATGGAAACAAGCACCCAGCTATTTACGGATGGTAGAATCGGTGTTTAGTTTTGTGATAGCATTTGCTCTAATTTACTTTTTTAATCCGCTAGTTAAGGAAAAAACCATTTGTACTGATTTGCAGAGAAAAATTGCGTTTTCCGCCGGTATTGCAATTCTAATTCAAACATCTATATTTCAGTATTTGGCACCTATGGATCAGATTGATACCCTTTTCTAGTTTTATTTCTCCTTTTTCGTTTCTTTTTATGCCTAGTATCATGGATATTAAGAAATTTTTTTGTATTTTTTTTAATAAATCTCATCTGTTCAATATCCTTTTTACTTATTTTGCCTTTTTTAAGATTGTATTTATTATATCCAGTTCCTGAAGTTAAATACTTATACATATATTCGCGGAATCTAGATCTATACTTTTTTTTAACAATTTTACCATACTTTGAATCTATAAAACTATCAATCATTTTATGAAATGGTATGCTATACATATATGGATGTAAATGTAAATATTTAATCTTTGGATGTTTCATTTCAATATGATATTGGTCATCTAAGAACATAAATTCGGTATTTTTATTGTACTCTGTGCATTTTATTAGATCATCATACGTTTTACTGTGTGTTGTTCTACAATTATGTTTTTTGTGAGGCCTATATGCGGTAATAACCTTGTCGAAAATATTATAATTAATTTTTCTTTCTAAGTACCGTTTTATAATAAGTGTCCATGATCTGGGTCCCATATTATTTGTATATATCACAACTTTTACACACTTGTTACGTCTTTTAATTTTTGCAATTGACTCTAATAAGTCTATAATACCTGGACGTAAAAATTGTGGCCATAAATCAATTAGTTTATATAAATATTTGTCACTTATGTTTTTATCGACAATAAGCTGTAATCCATTTAAAAACATAGACAGCTGTTCAAAATGTCCAATGGTATCATCTAAATCAAATACTATTACTTTATTTATACATTTAGGCATATATATTAAAGAAAGAAGTTTAAATTATATAATGCCTAGAAAAGCTAGTAAGAAAAAGAATAAGCAATACAGAAAAGAAACTATACCTAAAGCTTTAAGAGAACAAACGTGGTTACAAACTTTTGGAAAATGCTATGAACATAAATGTTATATTAATTGGTGTGAAAATGAAATAAACGTGTTTGATTTTCATGTAGGTCATGACAAACCGGAAAGCAAAGGAGGTAAATTAGATGTAAGTAATTTAAAACCGATATGTGCGAGATGTAATTTATCAATGAGCAATAATTATACTATTGAACAATGGAATAATTTCAATAAAAGACCAGCGCGTTGTAAATGTTTGCCTTGTTTTTAGAAATAATATTTAGGTAATATATAATGCCTAGAAAAACACGAAGAAGAAGCCGAAAGGCTGTACCGTGGGCCGGTTGGTCTAAAATTTCACCAAAAGGTCATGCAAGAACTGTTATGAAAAGAAAATGTGGAAAAAAATGCTTTTTAGGACCTAAGAAAAGTTTCCCTGTTTGTGCCAAAGGCACCTGCAAAATTAACAAAAAAGGTTTATACGCGGCTTATATCAGAGCAAGACAGTGGGGAAAAAGGCGCTCTTCATATAAAGGTCGTTCGCGCCCTACTATGAGACAAAGTACGTATAAACGTATTGCAAGAAAAGCAAAATCTATGCTTAAAAGAAGAAGAGCTCTTCGCGGTGGTAAAAAATGCTTGAAGGGGCAAAAACGTAGTCGTTCTGGACGTATCATAAAGCATGGACATTATGTTAAATGCAAGCGTAAGTCGCGCTCTCGTAGAAGAAAAACGCGAACTCGCAGAAGAAAAAGAAAGAGCAAATCACGCAGACGCAGTAGATCACGCAGACGCAGTAGATCGCGCAGACGCAGATAAATTGTAAGAAATCTTAATATAATCTCTTACAATTACGAATATTTAATATTCTTCATCATCCATAAATTCATCATTGATTGTTCTACGAACTTCATTTGAAAAACCAACTGCCGCTCCGCTAGAAGGGTCTTCTTCTAATTGTTCTTCCAAATCAGTTGCAACGTCATCAATCTCCGAATCATCTAAAACTTCATTATCATCTGAGTTAGATGAACCTGCGCGAAATACAAATAAGGGAGGTGAGAGCTCAACTGTTCTTCTAGTAACTCTTACTATTCTTCTTCCAAATGTTGGTTTATCTGTAAAAAACTTTTCTAGTTTTTCAATAACAATAGTTTTATTTATACTTCTTACGGCAGGATTACAAGACATAGTAGAGTATAAATGTAGTTTTAAAATAGGTTTTAATTGTTTTACGACATCTTTCTTCTTACTATCTGACAAATCTAAAGATAATCGTCTTCTCCTAAGTTTTCTTTTATGACATGCTAACATATTAACACAGTCTAGAAACAAAACATCAAATGGTGAACTAGATATATGATTTTCAATTGCTTCATCTATAAGATCAGGGTAAGCCTTAACTCTAAAAAGTGTCAAATCCATTGAACAATTTATAAATTTTTGAATAATATTTGGTATGCTAAATTTTGCGTTATCTTTCATACACATATAGAAATGAAATAAATGACCTTTATTAAAAGACATATTTAAATAAGGATTTTTAGGCATTACTGGTTGAGGTGAAAAGGTAATGCTCTGGGTTAAAGATTTAATCCATATATTTGCTATATCTGTTAATCTAAATTCATAAATCATTCCGTGGTGAAGAATCTTTGTCTTTTGAGAATCAGGAAAACTCTTCAAAGAATTCATGTATAAATCAATATCAACGGATGCGGGTTTTGATCTGTTCCATCTCCATATTTTAACAAATTTCTTGAGACCCCAATAAACTGCCTGCATTTTTGAAAACAATGAAAAATTATACGTTTTCTGACCTTCATTCATAAAGGAGTTTTCTAGAACACCTTCGTTTAATTTTTCAAATTTATTTGAATCTTCTGTCAAAGGTAGATATACAAAATAACCTCCAAATGTAAAGGTTGATGTTCTACTAGCGGGATCTCTATACTTATTAGTAACTGTATTTGATATGTATTTTAATATGTTCATATTAAAGTATATATCTAAGAAGTGTTTAAGTCTTTTTTAAAATCCAGGATCATATTCATCATCTACGTCTCCCATATCAGTAGCATGGATCAAGTCAGTATTATTACTAATTGTGATATTTTGTGTAGAGCAAGGACCAATAGTATCTTCAACTGCCAACATATCATCAATATCTTTTTCAGTTTCTAGTTCTTTACTACCCGCAAGTTTACCTAACTCATTTATGTCAAGCATAACCTGGAAGTACCCTGTACCAAAATAACCTTCTTGACCACACATAACATTTGCTGAAATACCCGTCATTATATCCAATTCAGCGTGTCGTGCAGCTCTTAGGAACATTTCAGGTGTCTCTTCAAATGAAGCCTTAGCTATAGGACCAATATCATCATTATTAATACCGTGTCTAAACACTGATACCATTTTTTTAGTTGCGGTCATTCTATCGCAAAGTAATGAAAGATGGTGATAATTAATATAACTTTCATCGAATGCTTCTTGAACCTCTTTCAAAATACACGCTCTTGCCGCCTCTATTCCTAGCGTTCTATATACTTCTTGAATATCATTACTTGATGCTTTATTAACATTTACATCTTGTAGAGTTAAGATATCAGGTAGATTGCTTCCCACAGTATCTAATACCCATGTATCTTCCTTCTCATAATTACCATCAACAAATTTTAGTTGATTAACAGATTTTCTAAGCAATACCTTAGGTATCTTTTTGATGCCTCTTAGAATAATATTATTTAATAGATTATGCTGAAGATTTTTAAGTTTGTAAATTTCATCGGATTGATCGAGTGATTTCTTTTTACTATTTGTCAGAGATTTATCAAGACGTGCTCGCATAACTAATTTGTCCGCATTGAAATCGGAATAAATACAAGATATTTCACCTTTAAAACTATGCTCTAAAGCAAAGTGAACATCGTCCATATTAATATTTTTATCAAGCATCGCCTCCTTGTCCATAATAAACCGCAATATCCATTTTGACTTTTCACTACCTTCTTCGGCCTCGTCAGCACCACTACATTCTTGAATCATTGACGAAAATGCTGCGTATTCTTCCATGAGTGGCTTGTCTTCATCAATCAGAGTTTGAAGATCATCTGGATCAAAGCAAATGCTTACAGAAGATGTAATATCTTTTAAACTAGTATACTCCAAAGTATATTTAAGTTCCTGTGCTCTAACTCTATCTGTTTCCTCTTCTTCTTTAAGATAAATAGTTGTAGATGGCTGTTTAGGATTCTCAGATAGTGATAGAATTTCTTCAATCCTAGGCACACCCCTTGTTACATTAGATTTACTTGCTACACCGGCAAAATGAAATGTATTAAGAGTCATTTGTGTTGTCGGCTCGCCAATACTCTGCGCCGCAATCATACCAACCATTTCCCCTGGATTACAAAGAGCATTCTTATACTCCGAATTAATTTTAGCACAAAGTAGTTCTAGACCTTTTCTATTGAATCTATGAATCGCTAACAATTGTCTAGGTGACATATAATACAAATAAGCTGCTTTAAACAACTCAGTTGGTGCGCCAAAATGTAACGATTCTAGCGATTTGAAATTGTCCAATACAAGTCTATACGTTTCTAATGGCGTAATATTAACCATTGAATTATTTTGATAATTGAGTTGATTTGCAATATTATTAATTATACGTTTGAAATTTACAGGAATATGAATAGTTGATCCTGCATTGTGTCTAAACACATATTGTACTAGAAGAGATCTGATATCAAGCATATAATCAATAATCTGTTCAGTTTGTTTCTTTAACTCTTGTTGTTGTTTATTCAATCGTTTTATAGTCGATTTAGTGTAGTTTGCTGTTATAACCTCATCAGATATGTCATCAGAAGGTATTTGATAATGACTATATATAGCTTCCACTGACATACTTGTTAGTGGCAATGATATGTTCTCAACCTTTGTAGTATCAATATTATCATCGCCATATCTAAACTGGATAATCTTATTTTTATTATTTCTAACTGTCCCGTCATATGTAAATTTAAGATCTTCCAATGCCTTAATGAGCCTTCTTTGTATATATCCAGTCTGTGAAGTCTTAACAGCTGTATCAATCAAACCAACACGTCCACCCATTGCATGGAAGAATAATTCTTCAGGAGTTAACCCTTGAATAAATGAACTTTCAACAAATCCTCGCGCTTCAGGAGAATCATCAAATTTTTTATAATGTGGAAGTGTTCGATTATCAAATCCATATGGAATACGTTTACCATCAACATTCTGTTGACCTAAACAAGATATCATCTGAGCAATATTAAGATTTTTACCCTTACTACCTGAACCAACCATAATAACAAAGCGATTATCTTTTGATAAACTCTTCCTTCCAATTTTGCCGGCCTCATTAAGAGCTGCTGTAAGTTGTGCATTTACTCTTGTTTCAAATTCAAGTTCATTGCTTTTACCTGTATTATTCTCAAATGCACCAATATGTGTTTCATTAATTAAATCAGCAACCACTTTCTTTTTTGTAAGAATAGTATCCGCGATCTTTTTATTTGTCTCATCGTTGGCAATTAAATCACTAATTCCTACACTATAAGAACTGCTTTTCATGTAATCATTTACAATATTCTGTAAATTATCGATGAAATCAGCTGATGCTTGAAATCCATAATCATTAAATATAGATTGGATCAATCCTTTTGAGCCAGATCCCAAAGCATCTTTGTCAAGCTGACCATGTTTATAATTACCAGCTCTGATATTAATTACATTTGTAATGCCATCACCATCCTGGCCATTTTTAAATTTTGCACTAAGAGGAGGCAATATCTCTGATAACAAATTAAATGAATTGATGGATTTTTTAGGATTTTTAAACAGTTTAGGATTGACATCCCTAACACTCATTAGAAGATTCATTGCTGTGCGCATATCAAATTTAATATCTGGTCGTGTCAATCTAAAACTTCCCAAAAGTGAATCCTGAAAGATGCCGACAATAGATTTATTACTAGCAGGGCTAATAATTTGTCTAGGTAAAGCTGCCAAAAGACGTAATTCAGCGGCACTCTCATCATCTTGTGGCCCGTGTAAATTCATTTCATCGCCATCGAAGTCGGCATTGTACGGCTTAGTAGCGGCTACGTTAAGACGAAATGTAGAACCAACATGTAGTACTTTTACAATATGACACATCATTGACATTCTGTGAAGTGTGGGCTGTCTATTAAACAAAACTGGATCTCCATCCATAAGATGTCTGTGAACAATATCACCATTTAAGAGTTCAATGTTTTCTCTATCAGTATATCTAAGTGAGATAGAATCACCTGATTTTCTTTCTAGAATTTTTGCACCTGGATAATTATCAGGGCCATTCAATATAAGTTTAGTAAGGAAATCCCTATTTCTTTTATTTACAGTTACAGGAAATGTAATATTCATAGCAATTTTCTTTGGGACGCCCAACTGACCAATTCCTATATTTGGATCAGGGGTAATAACAGATCTAGCACTAAAATCTACTCGCTTTCCCATAAGATTTCCTCTTACTCTACCTGTTTTCCCAACCAAACGTTCCTTTACCGATTTCAATGCGCGACCAGATCGTTGTGCAACTGATGCCACGCCAGGAATCCTGTTGTCAATCATTGTAGCACAATAATACTGCAACACCGTATGCCAATCATCGATAACCTTTGATGTAGCATTCTGTTGAAGCTTATCTTGAAGAGTTTTGTTTGCTTTAATAATATTCACAATAATATGCGAAATATCATCCTCACTTCTTTGTTGTGCGTCATGTTTTACAGATGGCCTTATAGCAGGCGGTGGTACCGCTAAAACCTGACAAACCATCCAGTCAGGTCTAGAAAATGTCGGACTAAAACCCATAAAAGTAACATCTTCATCAGATATTCTCCTGAAAATCTTAAGAACTATTTCAGGAGTTAGGCGCATTGTTAGTTTCTCCTTAATATTGCCTTCATCATCGGCAATTCCATCAATATTTGCCCACTCTGCTATAATCGTAGCCAGACCTTCTTTTTGAATTTTTTTAGGCTGTTTACATCCGCAGCCGTCGCAAGTATCATCACCACAACGCATTACCTTACTTGCAATTGGAAACACATAAAGCCATCTATCACGTGCATTCTTTGTTTCAAGAATATGCTTGTGTTTACTTTTTGAAATCAGCAACTTACTACATTTAATGCAAACGCAACGTAGAATTTTAAGAATAGTATTTAGGTATTGAATATAAAATACTGGTCTTGCTAATTCAATATGACCGAAATAACCTGGAGTTTTCATGTAATTCAATCCGTCGGTTGGGCAGATTAGTCCCGGATCGAGGACACCCATACGAGGATCAAATAGACCGCCTATAACAGGTTTATTATTAACATATGTATCTCTTGAAACAATATTAGCAACAGAACCTTTTCTTATTTCTTCAGGCGACAATAAACTAAATTGTAATCCTATGATTCTTGATGGATTCATTCTTGTATCAGTCATCTTTATATTACTAGTAGAATATTTAGATTGTTTTCAATT
>Ga0209977_10000354_pt1 | contig 17812 bp, 13 predicted proteins | sample SumtaG_2_FD_183113 | JGI IMG/M metagenome (GOLD analysis project Ga0209977, IMG submission 183113) | Deep subsurface microbial communities from Indian Ocean to uncover new lineages of life (NeLLi) - Sumatra_00607 metaG (SPAdes) (version 2) | ecosystem: Environmental > Aquatic > Marine > Oceanic...
TTGTTCTGCGAACCGCCATTGTGTATTTTTATTTAATTTACTTTTCCAGTTAAATTTTTCTAATCTACTATAACTTTCTCCATCAAAACCATAATCAACACCATTAATAGTAATATATGCCGAAAAATGGACCTTACCGGTATTTCTTAAAACTGCCGCATCTAATTTATATGAGTATTTCTTTCCCGGTTGGATATTTTTTCGGTTTGATATATTTTTACGATCAACAGTAAATTCTAGTTTTTTTGGTGTATCAAATAATCTTGACGGGCCATCTTGCACCTCCAAAAATATTACTTTTGGAATAAAATCACCTATTATTGATGCATTTCTAATTAGGTTATTTAATTCTTTACGGGTCGGAGGGTAATCTGATGACAAATAGAAATTTAACCAACTCATGGGCCCCTTTGTATATGATATATCTCCTTTTTGCCAACCTATATGACGATCTCCTATATCTAGCATTTTTCTATAAATAGTTGAGTAAAAGGTTAGTGGATTTGATGCTTTTTTAGTTTTTACGATTCTACTACGTGGTATAGCTCTATGAAATTGTCGGATTATGTCATTTGTATCCATTAATTCTGCATATCTTGCTGGATCACCCTCCGTTTTACTTCTCAACGAGGCATCTATCATTTTATTTAATAAAAATGCAGGTTTTTTTAGTTGGTTTGGTATACTTTTCTTACTATCTGGAAGTATACCCGTAATACATGTTTGTCTAAACCATCTATTAAATTTACGACCTAAATCACTCAAAAACCATGAAACAAAAAACGAATTCATCCAACAATTGGCTTGATGTTGAGCTGGAGCTATTATTAACTTTGCTGAAACTGGTTTAGTTGTATTTAAATTTTTTAACATAACCTCTTTAGCTTTTTTTGTTTTCCACGAATAACATTTTGATCCTCGTGCCGTAGTAACTAATACAGCGCCGTCCGGACAATCATAAATATTTCCTCTAGGTGTTACACTTTTTAAAGTCATAAGTTGTCTATTAATACTAGGGGAAAATTCAATATTACCTTTTTTTTGGGCTTTTTTTAGTTCTTTTGCTAGTTTCGGTGTGTTATTATCAATAACCGTACCCTGTTTCTTAGATATAGATGTTTTTTTCTTACTTACACCAGTTTTGGGAACACAGTTTCCTGTAAGAGGATCTTTTTTAGTTCCATTTGGACATCGTTTTCTTTTTGTTTGTTTTTTTGCCTTTGAGGAGGGACTTTTTTTCAGTGTTTTTCTTTTCTTAGGTGTTGTTTTTCTTTTCTTAGCTGTTTTTACTTTTTCCTTTGCCTCTTTTTTTAAATATTTTAAATCTGCCTTGAGGTCTACTATAGTACTCTGAAGCATCTTATTTAAAAGAAACTCAGGAGGATATTGCCATTTCTTAGGATGTAATACTGTTTTATCTAATTTTTTAATTTTTTTATGCAATTCATATACTTCATCAATTCTATTTCGTCTAATTTTTAATTGCTTTTCATTGGGTACTCGTAAAGCATATTTACCTGGTTCTAATGCCCATTTTTCTTGATATTTGTCCTTCGGTTTTTTCTTTTTAACTGTAATTTTAAGATTGGTTTTTGGTTTTTTAACAACCTTAATTTTAACTGTTTTTTTTGTATTTTTTTTACATTGGCATCGTGATTTAACTAATTTATCTGTATCATTACATTTTGGTGAGTAGTACTGTGCCATTTTATATATATATTCTAAATATTTAATATTGCTATTTTGTATATGGACGACATAATAACCGGAACACCAAATTCATTAAGCGCGGCTAGTTTAAGACCAACCGCTACCCCATCTGTAAAACCGCCATTGGTTTCTAATGATGGTGAATGGAGTACATGGAATATTATAACCATTGTGCTAATAGTCGTGGTTTTAGCACTATTAGGCTTAAATATATTTTCCTATTTAGCAAAAGGCACCGATGTAATAGGTGATTTTCTTGCAAGATTTTCATCCCATGTACCTGAAACAGCTGCTAAAGTTATAGATACAAGCGTAGTAGGAACACAAGTAGCTGCTGATGTTGCTGCTGGTACTGTTAAAGATGCTGGGGATGTTTTATCCAGAGAACTAAATTTAAAACGGAGAGATTTATGGGAATCCAGAGACCAGGGAGTAAAGAAATCTATTGAAAATAGAGATATGCCAGGCATTAACAAGTTCCCAGAACATGAACCTGATAAATCTTATAAAGAAAGTCCTGAGGATAATAACATTCTGGAAAAACATAAACCTGGATACTGTTATATCGGTACAGATAGAGGATATAGATCATGTATTAAAGTAAATAGTACAGATCAATGCGAATCTAAAAAAATATTCCCTTCAATGGATATTTGTATTAATCCATCTTTAAGACAATAAGTTGATATAGTATTTAATATTCTATCAACTAACTATTTATTGAGTAGGCCAAATCGCAGATGTAGGAGTTTCGCCTTGTCCAAAATACCATTGTAATGATAAGTATGGAGGTGTAGCAGTTTTGGTAACCTTAGTAGAAAGATCAGGTCCATCTCTCACAATTTGCATAACTTCTGTTCCACTTAAAGCATAATCGTGATACCATAAATCGGACAAGTTTCCAGAAAATCCCCCATTCAAGTTAACAAATACATCGCCGTAATTTTGCTTTGGTACACTATCAAATATGTGACGCAATGCCACATCACCATTAATAAAGACATCCATAATATTACCTTTTACTCTTATAGCTACATTTACCCATTTATGCAATGGCAAATCTGTAACCTCTACCTCTTCAAGGATATTCTTAAAGGTGTTCATAACAACAATAAGCGAGTTCCTTGTTGGGTGAATGTAAAGTCCTGGTCCATTATTTGGGAAGGCCGTCTGGTCCCCATTTAATCTCTCCGTGCCTTTGTGGAAAATGTGTTTTCTTTGACCGTTTTTATATACTAAATCATCAACATAAATCCAGACGGTCCATGTAAATTCCAAACCATTTCTTTGATTAATAGAACGCATTACTGGGATGGAGTTAGGATTATTAGGATCCTGCGGAATAACTAAAAGTTTTTTAGCATCTTTCATTCCGGATGTTAAATGCGGAGATGATGCAGGTTCAAATAACCACGTCATAAGACTAACACCAGCTCGCAAAAGGAGGATAAAGACAATAATGACTAAAATTAAAAAAACAACCTTCGATACAAGCGTGTTCGAGTTTAAAAAATCCCTTATACCGGACACGGCCCTTCGACCTGTTCCTAAAAGTTCGTTTCCTGCTTGTTGTGCTTGATTCATAGCTATATATAATAGCAAATAAATTATATATCGAATTTGTTCATTACTTTATTGTCTTTTAAAAATTCAACTCTAATTCTATATTTGTTAATTAAGCCTGTCAACCAGTTAGTTCCGCCTGGTCCTTCTCTGTAAATAGCATAAGCCTCACGTGGATTTACAGCTCTTGAAAAGTATTGGAAGTTGGAAAGGTAACCTTCAAAGCCGCCACCTGGAGATACTACTAAAGGACTTCCAGAGGACATTCTAGGTACACCAGGCAATACGCATGTTCTCACTAATTTACCGTCTAAGTACAAATCTAAAGCACGGTTATTTAATGTAACAATAATATTTGCCCATGCTTGAAGTGGTACATTTTCTAAAGTACAAGTATGATTGACGGCTTGTACCGACTCTTTATTTGCATATGTTCCTAAAGTAACATCTATATTATTCATCATTGCTCCTAAACTAATTTCAGGAGCTGGGACATTTCCATCTTGTCCACGTCCAAAAATAATTTTCTTTTCACCAATGCGGTAATTCCAGTTTGATATGTATACCCATATAGAGTATGTGTAATCGGCGGATGCACCATGTGGGATATTATCTCCAGTTAAGATAAGCGTTTTGCGTGCATCGTGCATACCTAAAAGGTAAGTTCTGGAACTATCTCCAAAAATCCATAGGTAAAGTAAGTAAATTACAAGGATGATAACGACACCTATTACAATGTTTTTAACGTTCATAATATAATATAGGCGAAGAAATTATCTAAATAATTGGTGGATTTTTATACTTTAAACTTTTATATATACTTTTGATTTTTGATAAACTCAATGGTTTTGGAAAATAAACTACACTACATACTCCACCGCTTAACCCCTCATTTTCACCCGCGGTTATTTCATCATATGTCATTATTGGAACAATATTACTTGTAGAAGATACTAAAATGCCATTTATAAAAATATCTAAAGTTCCGCCATCATAATTTATGACTATGTTATTCCATCTTTGTAAATTAAAATCAGTAGTTTCATAAACAACATTATCTTGATCTAAACCATTACTCATAATAATTCTTAATGTATTTGTAGAAGGATTAAATTGGATTTTAGGTTTGTTAGCATAATCAATTATATTTGTAAATTTATTGCTAGATTTTCTTAAACTAGGAGGTTGTTCATGTATAAAAGTCCACGCAGATATAGAATAATTATAATTAAACGCTCCAACGCCTGATCCTATATCCTCATAATTACCAATTACCTTTTTCTTACTTAAATATACCGGTTCTTTTAATAAAATCTTTGTTTTGAGCATATTATCTCTAATTTTTCTATTTTTTCCTAGATCTTCAGATTCAGCTGTTTGCATCTGGATTTGATTTCTTAAATTTATTATTATTGGGGCATTTATCTGTACATACGTAATTGCTGCTTCAAGAGAGATTGATTTTGAAAACAATTTTTGGAAAAATCCCAATTGTTTTTTATTCTTACTAGACTGGTAACCTTGTGATTCAAGATAATTAGTTAAATTTCTTACCATGTCGGGTTCATAAAGATTATTTGAAAAAATAAATTCCCAATCTACTGAAACACCATCCATTAATCTTGACATTTGATTTTCATTTCTTATTATTGATTTATCGTGTGCTCCGCTTTCTTGCTGTATCATTAAATCATCCGTTTTAGTTACTGAATGTAAAAATATATAGTTTTTAATAATTGGTATCAAAAAATAAAGACCTACAAATACTATCTCAGCTATTAAAATAATCCATGATACATATGGCGTTTCTTTAATTTGATCCCATAAGTAATTTGTTAAATATAAAACTGTACAAGGTATAATAAATATAATATGGTATAAAAGTTTGAAAAATGTATTACTCATTATCTTAGCAAGTAGTTCAGTATTTTTTGTAATGGCTGAAAATATGGCAAATATTAAGCCTATTACTACAGCAATTTCTATTATAACAGTTAAAGAAAGAGATAAAAATGAAAACGTTTTAATTAAATATAAAGCTAAACAAGTAAGACCCAAAACAATAGAAATACTAAGGATTGATTTATATAATGGCATTGTTTCCTTAAATGTCCAGTTAATTTGATTCATTGTACTTTTGTCATATGGATAAGGTGATGAATCATTATTTTCTTTTATAAATAAAGATATAACTCCTAGAGCTATAAAAGCCGCTCCTAGGATTAAAATAATATTAGTATAACTAGACCATGATTTTAAAACAGAGTTATCTTTGTAAAGGAATGTAAATGTATAAGATAATATTAAATACACTACTAAAATGGTTATAGACAAGGTTTTAAAATCGGTCAGCCACGACCAAATTAAACCAAAAAATGTAGACATAAATCCAAACACTTTGCGAAATACTAACATTAAACTATTAGACAGATTGTATCTTAAATCAAAGACTTGTTCTGATATATTTTTACCTTCCGTGGCTGGATATATAAAGTCATAAAGCTTCATACCGCTAGCGATAATCGCAATGATTAATGGTACATATAATGTTATTGCCAATAAATTCTTAATAACTTTATCTTGATAACCCGATTTAGTCATATTATATTATTATCTTATTAAAAAAATGTAAAATACCATATAATTAAAAAATTTATTAACCAATGGAAATTGATTATTATATCTAAATTTTCATCATTCCATTTCATATTGAATATTCTCATTATTGGATCGTATAACCACCTTAAATATTTTTCAGAAAACCCCGATTCTCCCTCTAGTTCACTTAATCCCAATTTCTTTTGAAGTATCGTCAGCGAACATTGGTTTTTAAGCCATCCCCAATGATATACTACTAGAACTGGTACCAACAGCATGTATTTCAAAATGCTCTTTGGTATCTTATAAAAAAATAGAAATAATGGAGAGAAAATGATAAATAAATGTACTAATACAATTAGTAAATTTAAAATAGTGATAATTATCATTTATTATTTACTTTTATTTTATTTATAAATTACTTTGCATTGTTTTGGTAGCGTGACACTCTGTGCATAGAGCAACTAAATTTGAAACATGATTAGACCCCCCATATCTTAAATCCACCTTATGATCTACTTGAAATGTTGCTTTAAGTTGATCATTACAGTGTTTACACCGCCAATTTTGTTGTGCCGCTACATATTTTTTTTTAGTTTCGCTAACCGATCTTTTTGATGAGTTACCTCCTGAATTTAACATTCTTTTCATTTGAGGCGTTACAGCATTATTGAAAGAAGCATTTCTATTTAATTCATCCATATCGCTTTTAACACTTGCAAAATCAAAAATTGGTGTTAACATATCAGTTGTATTCCGATCTATTGGCATATATTTTATAATACTATTAGCGTGTTTAAACATACCTTTTGATCCCTCTGGATTTTTCTTAATAAACAGATACAATGAAAGTCCAACAAAAGCGTAGGTGGCCATTTGGATATACTTTTTATCTATATGAAATATCTTAGTATATTTTCCATCATAATACGTATTTACAACTAAAAATGTTGTTATTACAATAATAATCAATCCTATTCTCATTATATTTTATCTAGATAATTATTTGTTTCACTTCTTAAGGAGATATAAAATAAGTAAAATAATAAATAATATAGTTCCAATCATAATGTATTGCTTCCGTGATTTATATTTTTCTCTATTTATAACTTCTTTTGGTTTATAAGTATCATAGTATTTTTCTAAACTATCAAAAAAGTCTATTTGTTCCCATTCCATTTTTTCATGTAATTTATTAATAATAAAGTGAACCCATTTCATAAATGATTCTCTTGACCCTAAATATGGCGTTACGGGATATTTATCTAACATCTTTGCAAACTCATTTCCAATTGGTTTTGCAGGTAAGAAAAGCGGGATATTTTGAATCGTATCATAGTATTTCTTTTTAGTTACATCATTGGGATGTTGTGGATACATGACTGATATTGTTTGTAATGTAAATTCAAAATGCGGCATCCATATTTCTGGGTCCAATGGCATTTATATATGAAATAGACATAAAAACTACTATGTATAAACATATAACATTATGCAAAGACAAAAAACATATCAATTCTGTAATAATTGTGCAAAACAAGGACATTTATTTAATCAATGTAAAATGCCTATTACTAGCATAGGTATAGTAGCCTTCAGAAAAATGCCTAATGGAGCAAGAAAATATTTAATGATATGTAGAAAAGATAGTCTAGGATATATTGAATTTTTAAGGGGGAAATATCCACTTTATAACAAAGAATATATACAAGCATTAATTGATGAAATGACTGTATATGAAAAGGAAAAAATATTGAACGACGATTTTAAAGATTTATGGAAAAATTTATGGGGAGACTTTGTAGGTATCCAATATCGAGGAGAAGAAAAACATGCAAGGGAAAAGTTTACTCAAATACAAAGAGGAATACAAATATATACTGAGGGGTCTTATGATCTTAAAAGTTTAGTTAATGATAGCAAAACAAATTGGCAAACTCCAGAATGGGGATTCCCAAAAGGACGTAGAAATTATCAAGAAACAGATATCACTTGTGCGTATAGAGAGTTCAATGAAGAAACAGGATATGTAAAGGAAGATTTAAATATGATAACAAATATTCAACCTTTTGAAGAGATTTTTATTGGTTCCAATTATAAGTCTTATAAACATAAATATTATATTTCCGAACTAATTTCTGAAGATCCGAATACAAATAATTTTCAGAGAAGCGAAGTAAGTGATATGAAATGGTTAACTCTAGAAGAGTGTTTAACCTATATAAGACCGTATAATTTAGAAAAATTACAAGTAATTAAAGATATTGATAAAGTTTTAGTTAAATATAGATTAATCTCATAATATATTAACTAATGGAAAAGGAAACGAAAGGTAGACAAAAACCTGTTAGAGTAAAAAAAAGAAGAGGTAAAATTAAAATTAAAAAGAAGGCTGTTGTGAAAAAGAATTGTGTCCAGTTAAAAGCAGAATACAAAGATTTAAAGAATATCGACTTAGAAAATAAAGAACAAATTGAATTTTTGAAGTGCATATCTACAGAAAATAGGGGACAATTAGGTAGAGAGTCAGACAAGTATCCGTATTTGTATCCTTCATTGGATGATCCTAATTTTAATGTAAAGATAGCAACTAAAAAGGAGTTCTATGATAATCGGTACGAGGAAAAAAGCCGGGAGGATTTTGATAATATTAAGGAAGTGGCTCAGCGACTATGTGATAATACAGAATTTGAACTAGACCCGCATCAAATGTTTGTTAGAAATTATATGTCATTTCAAACTCCATATAATGGACTTCTTTTATTCCATGGTTTAGGTACTGGTAAAACGTGCTCTTCCATTTCTGTTTGTGAAGAAATGAGAACTTATTTGAAACAGTTGGGAATTACTAAACGAATAATTATTGTAGCTTCACCTGCTGTTCAAGAAAATTTCAAAATTCAACTCTTTGATGAGCGAAAATTAAAAGAAGTTAATGGATTATGGAATATTAAAGCATGCACTGGAAATAAGTTTATTAAGGAGATTAATCCTATGAATATGAAAGGCTTGTCAAGAAATAGAGTTGTTCGTCAAGTAAAACGAATTATTTCTCAATCTTATCATTTTCAAGGATATATAGAGTTTTCTAACTATATTAGTCGCGTGATGCAAAAAACCGTGGGTAGAGACGATACTCCAGATATAATTAAAAGAAAACAACGTAGGTCATTACAAAAAGAATTCTCAAATAGAATGCTTGTTATTGATGAAGTTCATAACTTGAGAATAACTGACGATGGTACGGTAAAACCCAGTTCGGAAAATTTATTAGCTCTAGTAACCAATGCGATTAATTTAAAATTATTATTATTGTCAGCTACGCCCATGTTTAACGATTATCAAGAAATAATATGGCTTTTGAATTTATTAAATTTAAATGATAAAAGATATCCTGTAACTACCAAAGAAATTTTTGATTCAAAAGGTGCATTTGTCCAAAATACTGAGGGAGAAGAAATTGGAAAAGAATTATTAATACAAAAAATGATGGGGTATGTTTCATACGTACGCGGGAATAGTCCATTTACATTTCCATATAGTATATATCCTTTAGAAGCAGGAAATCCACTGTCCTATTTAGGAATGTTGAAAAGTGGACAGTGGAAATATCCCGATGTTCAATTAAATGGAGGTGTTATTATTGATCCTATTAAAGTACTTGATTTAACAATAACAGATATTGGAAGTTATCAAGGAAAAGGATATAATTTTATATTAAATTCTCTCCGTAGAGATCCTAGATTGGCACCAATTTTAACAGATCCAGATAAAGGACTTCCTTATACTGTACTTGAATCTCCTTTACAAGCTCTGAACATGGTTTACCCGCATTATGAATTAGAAAGCGAAGATGCTGATGATGATTTATATACTTATTTATATGGTAAACGAGGATTGGATAGAACTATGTTATATGATGAAGCAACAAAGTCTGAATTTAGATACAAAGATGTAACTCTTGAAAATTTTGGAAGAATTTTTTCACCTGGAGAGATTGGTAAATACAGTGCAAAAATAGCTTCTATATGCGAGTCTATCCGTAATTCTAAGGGAATTGTATTTATTTATTCACAATATATCGATGGTGGTGGAGTTCCTATAGCATTATCTTTGGAAGAAATGGGCATTACGCGTTATGGCGGACGGTCGTTATTCAAAACTCCTCCTACAGCCCAGATAGATGCGCTCACACTAAAGTCTAGCGAGGTAAGATACCCTGCAAAATATATAATGATCACCGGTGATAAAAATTTGACGCCTGATGTTAAAACAGAGATAAAGGCGATAACGAGTTCTAATAATATTAATGGTGAAGTAATTAAAGTAGTTATTGTTTCAAGAGCCGGATCAGAGGGGTTAGATTTTAAAAATATTAGACAAACACATATTTTGGATCCATGGTATAATTTAAATCGTCAAGAACAAATTGTTGGAAGATCCGTTAGAAATTTTTCTCATTGTGCATTACCCTTTGAAGATAGAAATGTTGAGATTTATTTATATGGTACGAGATTGGAAACAGATGTAGAGGCGGCGGATATGTATATTTATAGATTAGCGGAGAGAAAGGCAAAGAAAATAGCACAAATTGCACGTTTATTGAAAGAAAATGCAGTAGATTGTTTATTGAATAGAAAAGGTCAGGATTTTTCAGAAGAAAAGGTTAATAAAATAATTGAACAACGTTTGTCAAGTGGAGATAAAATTAATTTAAGATTAGGAGACAAGAGAGGTAGTTTTATTTGTGATTTTACAGATTGTGAATACCGGTGTAATACTGCTGTTCAAGATATAGATGAAGTAGATACTACCACATATAATGAAAATTTTATAATCATGAATATGGATAAGATTCTACAGCGTATAAGACTCTTGTTTAAGGAATATTATATTTTTGATAGACAGTCGTTAGTAGCTCTATTAACTCAAATTAAAAGTTACCCTTTAGACCAAATCTATACAGCATTAAATTATTTGGTGACAGAAAAAAATGAATACTTAACGGATATGTTGGGAAGGTTAGGACATTTAGTGAATGTTGGAAGTTATTATATGTTCCAGCCTATAGAGTTAGGTACAAAACCCATTACTAGGTTTGACAGGGTACAGCCAATTGATTATAAACGGGAAAAAATTATATTTAAACTACCTGATAATATTCCTTCATATGTTAATGTTGAAGAAGAAGGTAAGATTATAGAAGAAGATAATCAAATTATGATCGTAATGGAAACTATTTTTCAGGAATTACAAAATCCTGGATTCATAAGCAGTATTGATAAAGAAAATTGGGTAAAAGCCGCTGCATGGACCATTCTTAATTTAAATACATACAATGATATTGATATGAATACACTGCTACAACTCTCAATGTATCATATTCTGGATACTTTAAAATTTAAAGATCAATTACAATTATTAAATTTAGTTTATACGAAAGAAGATAGAACACCTTTGGAAAATATTATTTTTTCATATTTTGAGAATTTAATTATTAGAAGCGATAGATTTACAGGAATAGTTTTAGCAGATTTTTCTAAGCCTAGTGGCCACGAGACATATACAATTCTTACATTTATAGATGGAACATGGAAGTCAAGTAAAGAAGCTATTAGTGGGGGTTTGGCTGTGGCAATGTTCAATAAATTTCAAGTGAAGGATATATCCAGAATCAATGATATTATCGGATTCATGACTATTTTTAAAAGACAACAGATTGTGTTTAAAACAAAAGATGTCAATTTGAGTAGTAAAGGAAGAACTAATAAAGGACAACGCTGTGATAGAGGGGAAGGTAAGAGTACAATTATCGCAAGAATTAATTCATTGTTGTCAACAGGAGTTATGCCAATTAAATATGCAATGACAAAAAGTACGGTCGCATCTATTTATGGAAACGAATCAATAGCACAAATTGTTCGTGTAAAAAAACGAAATAAGGAAGTTAAAATTAGTTCCTTACAACTTTGTATTGAATCTGAATTAATATTACGTTATTACGATCAAACTCAAAAAGATGGTAAAAGATGGTTTTTTAATACAGTAGATACAGTTATTAACAATATAATTGAGCTAGGTAAATAAATTGAAATAACAGTTAAAGATATTATATATGTAGTATATAATGTCGGATAATCCACCCCCAGCAAAAGCTACATCTATTAAATCCTCGAATGTAAAAGTTGTTCCCAATAGAAAAAGGAGGGGAGTAGGTATTTATATGCAAAATATACTTACTAGAAAAGTAAAACTCCCTTTTAATTCTGTTGGAAGTAATTTAGTGGAGAATATTTCATTAGATTTATCAAATCGTATTGAAGGTAAATGTGTACCCGAAGGTTTTATTAAACCAAAATCTATCCGAATTGTTAATTATTCAGCTGGTACCGTAAATGGTAAATTTGTAACTTTTACAGTTGTGTTTGAATGTTTGATCTGTCATCCTGTTGAAGGCATGAAATTTAAGGCCATTGTAAAGAATGTTACAAAAGCAGGTGTTCGTTGTGAGACACAAGAGGATCCATCGCCAGTAGTGGTATTTATAGCTAGGGATCATCATTTTAAATCTAAGGAATTTTCACAGTTAAAAATAGATGAACCTATCACAGTCAAGGTTATTGGCGTTCGATATGAACTAAATGATTCCTATATATCTGTAATAGCAGAATATGTTCCTGCTAGGAAACTAAAAGTTAAAAGGGCACCAATTAAGATATTAATTAATCCAAAAAAATAAATACTTAAAATTGTTAAAATTATCTATATAAATGAGTTTATTAACCACGCTACGTGATACGATAGAAAAGATGGAAAAAATACATCAAGTACATATTTTAAAGATTTTTACTAAGTATGGTGTTGATTATACTGAAAATACCAATGGTATTTTTGTTAACATGAGTATACTAAAACAGGAAACGTTAGATGAGATTAATTCTTATATTGAATACGTAAAACTACAGCAAACGCAGCTAGAAAAAGTTGAAGCTGAAAAAGATGCTTATAAAAAAGAATTTTATAAAGATAATAAAGCCGTCGCTGCATACAATCAATAATATGAAAGACTGCACGACATTCGACCTAAAATCATTGAAACATTATATGTTTACAAAAAATCATATAATGGACTTGTGTATTAATCAAACTTTAAAAAAAACGAAAGCTCCGAAAACAAATAGTACAAAAAAACAAAAAGTTAAACTAACCGATAAAGATAATATTTTTATTCCGGTTGAAAAAGATAAATTATTTTGGTGTTACTATGTTCTAGTCAATGGACTAGGTAATTATCAACTATTAGATAATAAGAAATTTAAAGAAGAAAAAGAACAAAAAATTAATTTAGTTGAGAAACTTAGAGCACATAAAGAGTTACTTAAAAAGAATAAATGGAAGCGAAATGCTATAGAACATGATTTGGTTTATAATACATCCATATCAATCGATACCTTTATGTGTATCTGTGCCATTTCTAACATTAATATTGCAATTGTACAAAAAAGGTGTTTATATACTCTTAAAGATATAGAAGGGCGAATCAAAATTATAGAGATGACTGATATAGGTTTTGGATGTTATTTATTAGAAAATGAGAAAATGGAGAAAAAATATAATGATTATTGTGCTACATTTTGGAAGGTTGAAAATATCAAAAAACCATTGGCAGCGATATCTTCTTATAAAATATCAAGTTTACATGATATATGTAATAGATTAAATTTGCCTTTGAAAACGGTAGATGGTAAGAAGTTGAAGAAAAAGGATTTGTATGAGTCAATAAAGTCAAATATATAAAATTGAAATAAACATAAAAATATAGAGTTAGTATATATAATGTCTGACGATAACCCTACCCCCAATGAATTATTAGATTCATACGTCTCAATATATTTACAAACAAAAGATAAGCGTTCTCAAGAGATTGAAGCTGTCTTTGGTAGTGGGACAAAAATAAGTAGAATTGACTTTGAGAATGTCATATCAAAGTTAAAATCTTTGGGCTTCAATAATTTTGAAGCGGAGGGTGCATATCATTTAAATATTCAAAATCAGTTTATTGATAAAAAAACTGGTAAAACCACTATTGGTAATATTAGAACGACAATTTCGGGAATTAGCGCCATACAAGATTATTGTCAAACAAATACATTTGATTTAGATGATCCGCCGAGAACAATTAGTTTCATGCAAAAATCCTCAAAAATACATGAAGATAAACGATTACAATCAATTAATTACAGCGACTTTGGGTTTAGAATAAATTATAAAGAAGAAAAGGTACTAAAACCTTCATTTGGAATAGTCAGAGAATTACTACAATCATGGAATCAAGAAAAAAAAATATTTCGTTTGATTAAGCGATTTACATTTAAAAGTGTACGATTTCCAAATATTAAAGTTGATTGTAGTATTGTTCGTTCATCCAAAAGAGTAGGTAGACGATTGATACCAGAATATAGAGTAGAAAGTTCAGATGTATTTAACAACCCAGAGACTTATGAGATTGAAATTGAGTTAGATGCGTTAATGGGTAGTTTATCCACACAGTTTAAGAATGATTTGATTCGCCAACTTAAAACCACTATAAAATATGTATTATCGGGTATCCAGCAAACCAATTTTCCCATTTCAATTACTGAACAAAATGCTGTTTTACAAAACTATATGAAAATTTTATACAATGATAGTGTTCCAGACAGAAGAATTAAAAGCAGAGATTTTGTTGGACCATCATCGATTTCATTAGAGAGACCGAATATAGCGCCTCTTCAAGAAGATTCAATGGTCCCTAATATTCGTTTACCATACACAGTAACAGAAAAGGCGGATGGAGTACGAAAACTAATGATGATCAACTCGAAAGGCAAAATTTACCTAATAGATGTAAATATGAAAGTACAGTTTACCGGAATTGTAAGTAAAAATAAAGAAGCATTTAATACCATTTTAGATGGCGAGCACGTGCTTCATGATAAATTTGGAGCATTTATTAATAAATATCTTGCATTCGACGTATACTACATCAAAAAAAATGATGTAAGAGGAAATCCATTTTATGTGTTTGATGATACTAATAAAGAAGATAACAGATCTAGATTGGTTAAATTAAATAAACTAATTAAGAACTTGCAATTGGCGCCATTGGTCGGAGTTGAATTAGCTTTGAAGGTTGATGTTAAAATATTTCATGTCTCTTCAAATGGCCCTACAATGTTTAAAAATTGTAAGATTATTTTAGATAGAGTAGAAGATGATTTATTTGAATATGAAACGGACGGATTAATATTTACACCATCTGATAAAGGTGTGGGTAGTTCAACAGTAGGAGAAACATTGGATCCTGTTAAAAGAACCTGGGAATGGTCGTTTAAATGGAAGCCTCCGGAATTTAATACTATTGATTTTCTGGTCACTACGCAAAAATCGGAAACAGGTGAAGATAAAGTAGGGAATATATTTCAAAAAGGGACAGATTTATCAGCCGCTGAAACGGTTTCAGAATATAAAACACTAATATTAAGAGTTGGTTTTGATGAGAGACGTCACGGTTATATGAATCCTTGTGAAGATGTAATTCAAGATAGGTTACCCAAAAAAACAACAAGAGAAGAAAATAGTCAATATAAACCCGTCCCATTCTATCCCAGTAATCCTACACCAACCTATCCAGCTTATCTTGCAAATGTAATGTTACAAGATCGTGGCTCTATCAAGGTAATGTTAACTGAAGATGAAGAAGGTGTTATTGAGAATGAAACTATCGTTGAATGTAGATATGATCCTACTAGACCTAAATTTTGGCAATGGGTACCGATTAGAGTAAGACTTGATAAAACAGCTGATTATAGGTCGGGCGGCAGAAATTACGGCAATGCTTACCATGTTGCACAAAGTGTTTGGAATTCTATTCATAATCCGGTTACGCAAGAAATGTTAACCACAGGGGAAGGTATTCCTGATTTAATAGCTGATGATGATATTTACTATAATAAAAAAACTCGCGGTACTATCACAAGATCATTGAGGGACTTTCATAATTTATTTGTTAAAAGACAATTAATAATGGCCGCGGCTAAAAGAGGAGGTACATTAATTGATATGAGTGTTGGAAAAGGTGGTGATTTTCCAAAATGGATAGCATCTAAATTATCATTTGTATTTGGATTAGATATTAGTCGTGATAATATTGAAAATAAAATTAACGGAACATGCGCCAGATTCTTGAATTATAGAAAACAATTCAGATCAATGCCGTATGCTTTATTTGTACAAGCTAATTCAAGTTTGAATATAAGATCTACACAGGCTTGTTATACTGATAAAGGTAAAGAAATTACAAGAGCTATATTCGGGGATGGACCCAAAGATGCAAAGAAGTTGGGAAAGGGTGTGTTCAGGCAGTACGGTAAAGGAGAAGAAGGCTTTGATGTGGTATCCAATCAGTTTTCCATTCATTACTTCTTTGAAAATATTGATGTTTTAACAGGATTCTTAAGAAATGTTAGTGAGTGCTGTAAAGTTGGAGGGTATTTTATTGGAACCAGTTATGATGGTAGAGCGGTTTTTAGAAAACTAGAAGGTAAGGCTCCTGGGGAAAGTGTATTTATAACCCATAATGGTGAAAAAATGTGGGAAATTAAAAAACAATATGAAAGCGATGAATTTCAAAATAATATATCTTCGCTAGGATATAGAATAGATGTTTATCAGGAGTCTATAAATAAAACATTTGCTGAATATTTAGTTAATTTTGATTATCTTATTCAAGTTATAGAAAATTATGGATTTGTTCTACTTGAACGAGACGAGGCACGTTCCTTAGGATTACCAGAGTCCATGGGTAATTTCGATCAATTATTCTACGAAATGCAATCGCAAATCAAACATCGTCGCTTGAGGGCATCAGATGTACAGTCCGCTCCCGAGATGACTTCTGATGAAAAGAAAATATCATTCTTGAATAAATACTTTATATTTAAAAAGATAAGGGATGTTAATGCTGAGGAGGTAAGTCGCGTCTTATCAGGCGCTAGTGTAGCACAGGTTGATTTGGAAATGAAAGAAACACAAACACTAGCAAAACCAATGATTAAGAAAAAACCCGTTGTTAAAAAGAAAAAATCAAAACTTAAAATTGGAGTAAAATCAACCGATGTTGCAGAACCAGTAGTTGAAGAAATGGAAATAGCAGTGGAAGAAGCTCCTGGTAAAGTAAAACCGGTTGTTAAAGTTAAGAAGCGAAAAGTAAAGGTAAAGAGAAAAAAACCAATTGTTGTAAAAACAAAGGGTAAAGTTGTTGTAAAAGGAAAAAGAAAAGTGAAAGTAAACAAGGATGATGATCAATAATAGGTCTTCAAATGGATATAAACATATTACGATATATCATAGTAAATATGTCGTATTATCAAGTACCCAATATAAATATTTTTATTCGACCTGAACATATAAAGTTAACATTTCGCAAACAAGAAGACTATACCAATTTTATAAGTCTTACACTCTCTAAGTATCTAAATACTGTTAAAAAGAGAATAAATAAGTATCCGGATGATTGGGACAATATCAAAAGGATTACTAATAGTTATGAGTATATTCATACTACACTACCCCATGCAAAATATGCAATTAGTAAAATTAGACCACTATCACGAGCTTTTTTTAAACTAGTAGAAATATGCAACACATTTGATTTATTTAAGAATAGTGATCCTATTAAAAGTTTTCATCTGGCCGAGGGACCTGGTGGTTTTATTGAAGCTACTAGTTATTTAAGATTTAACACTAATGATCAATATTACGGAATGACTCTTATAGATCATGAAAATGATAATGTTCCTGGATGGAATAAAAGTGCTTTATTTCTTAAAAAAAATAAGAATGTAACCATTGAAAAAGGTATGGATGATACAGGAAATTTATATAATCCTGCTAATTTTAA
>Ga0209977_10000355_pt1 | contig 17812 bp, 40 predicted proteins | sample SumtaG_2_FD_183113 | JGI IMG/M metagenome (GOLD analysis project Ga0209977, IMG submission 183113) | Deep subsurface microbial communities from Indian Ocean to uncover new lineages of life (NeLLi) - Sumatra_00607 metaG (SPAdes) (version 2) | ecosystem: Environmental > Aquatic > Marine > Oceanic...
TAGATACTCCCATGAGAGTGTCCAATTTGTAGCTGTGAAGACCTCGACAGGCCAGGCAAACCGCCCTTGTGACGGATTCCATTCATTGCTCACCATACGGGGCGTAACGATAAACGTAGCAGCACCGGACGACTGAAGGGGTGTAAATGCAACCGGTCCTCAGGACACTATCGCTGGGCTGGGGGGTGCAGTCCTGGACGCTGGCCGCCATGGTGGCCCTGGGCGAGCTCCCCCCGATAGACTACGCCATCCACGCCGACACGACCTGGGAGCACCAGGCGACCTACGAGCACGCGGCGAAGTGGACTTCCTGGCTGGAGGAGCATGGGGTAAGGGTCATCACCGTGCGGGGCAAGAGAACGGAGGTGATCGCGAGCTGGGCAAACTCGATCTCGGTTATGATCCCGGCCTTCACAGTGGACCGATTGAGCCAATCACACGGTCAGATCAAGCGACAGTGCACCCATGACTGGAAAATCATGCCCATTCGGAGATTCCTCCGTGAGAGGTTACAGGAGATGGGAGTTCGGGCACTGCCTGGCGCCGTTGAGAGCCTGATGGGGATCTCCTTGGATGAATTCACAAGGATGCGGAGTTCCGATGTCTTGTACGTTGTCAACTCCTATCCCCTCGTGGACGCCAGGGTCACGCGGCCGGACTGCAGCACCTGGCTTGAGGGCCATGGGCTGCCTGTCCCCCCGAAGTCGTCATGCGTTTTCTGCCCCTACCACAAGATCGCTTCCTGGAAGGAGTTGAAGCGGGCTGGCGGCAGCGACTGGGAGACGGCCGTCGAGGTGGACGTAACCATCCGTGATAGGCGACCGAATGCGCAGATCTTCGTCCACCCTGCCCGGTTACCACTGCCCCAGGCCATCAAGATCCCCGAGGACCACGGGGCAAGGCAGATGAGCCTGGAGGATCTTTGGCGTAATGATGCCCCATGTGACGGCGGTTTCTGCTTTGTGTAGCTTGACGAATCGCGATCATAAAATTAGCAAAGGAGTGTTGTCGAGATGATGCGAGAGGAGTTGGCAAATCCAACCCAAAACATTCAGCGATGCCGGAGCTGTGGGTGCACAGAGCCGACCGCCTGCTGGGACCCGGTAGCCAACCATCCCTGCTACTGGGTCATGGATGACCTTTGTAGCGCCTGCGAGGTGCCCAAAGACGTGCAGCGGCCCCCAGTATTCAAGTGCGAGGATAGCCTCTGGCAAATGCTCTACGACGGATCCAAGACCTTCGACGTGCGCCGCTGGGATCTCAGTGACGACCGGATCTACCGACTATCCTGGGGCAACACGTATTGGAACAAACAGAAACAGGTGCATCCATATCCCGCTAATGTAGATAGCGGATGGGCGGCGCTAATTTGGAACCCTGATGTCAAGGAGTTATGCTTCCAGAACAAGGCAACGGCCGCTGTCCTGACATTCCAGTACAAGGGGATGGAGTTCGCCTCCTGGGCCCCGGGCTGGGTATTCCTGATCCTGGGAAACATAGTCGGTATACAGGAGGTTTACCGCGAGCCAGTGATATGAAGATCGAGTTCGAGGTAGAGGATTCAGTATATGAAACTTTTACCGCTTTTCTAGACGAGGAACACGGTATCACCGTGGAGCAGTTCCTTGTCAATTTCCTCACACAAACGGTAGCCATGGCCGCCGCGAACCCTGAAATGGGTATAGCGTTATCTGAGAAAGCAATGGAAGTCCCGGGCGCCGAGGCTTGGGGGGCCCGCATCACACGGAAACCATCCGATGACCAATCCTGAAGGTTTCCACCGTTGGCTACTCGAGACCTGGTGCCGCGACCAGATACCGGTATGGAGATCCATCCTGGTAGAAGCCGAGGCGGTGGGCCAACAGAAGCGGACCGAGTATGCGCGGTGGATCCTCCAGGAGATCCTTGAGAAGGAGCTAGGAGCGAAGCGATGAAGTACCTACGATTGGTTGGCCAAGGAAAGGTCGTTGTCGGCTATTACCCAGTGAGCCTGCCAAATTCCGTCTTGAACTTCTCTGTGACATTCAACAAGCCACTCTACACCGCTCCCGCCCTGTTCGACCTAGCCGACGTCCCCGAAACACGGGTTGGGTTGCAAGCACTCAAGATGAAGGACCTGCGGCTCCTCGACCATGGGATGCTCGTTGTCGGCTCCTACAGAGTGGGCTTGCCTAAGTCTGTCTCGAACTTCGCCGTGCCATTGGACAACCCGATCTACATGGCCCTCACCCAAGTCGACCTGGTCGACTTGGCCGAGCCACCGGTCGGTGTGCAACTACCCAAAGAGGTTTCCACGGAAACCGAGAAACGCCGCAGAGGAGGTGATTCATGAAGCTGTGGAGGCGGGTAACCCTTTGGTGGAGGGTGCTCAAGGCTGTGGCTGCCCTGATAACGGTGGTGGGTGTCGCCACGGAGGACGCGACCCTCACCCCAGACGAGCAGTCCCGGATCTGGCAGGCGGTGTGGGTCGTCATCAACACCTACAGAGGAGATGATTAGGTGGCGCTCTGTAGCACGTTGTGATTTGGTTTGGCGACCCTGGCCAGGGTTGCGACCACTGCGTACCCGGGCATCCAATCGTGTACGTTCGGTCTAAGGCAGCCTCGGTGTCCCTGTGCCTCGAGTGCCTCCTCCTCTGGTTCCCCGGCCGTGGCGGCGATTGGTTCGAGCAACGCCACCGTCCTTTTCGGGACCACCTCCGCGACGCTATGAAGAGGGCGACTGGGAAGGAGCAAGCACCGTTATGGCCAAACTGGGCACTCAGGCATCACGTAAGCACGAAACCCTGATACGGGTGTTCCCGCGACGCACCTCGATGACACCCACTGATGAGCTCGCTTTTGTCGGGGATCCCCCGCTCATGCGCCCAGACGCCGACGAGGTCCACGTGTCCGTCACGTTCACCTGGGATATCGCGGTCGGCCAGCGCCTACAGCAGGCCTGGGCCCAATACTACCCGAATGTCCTCCTTGGAGGACCTGCCTTCGGCGATGCGGGTGGTGAGTTTGTGCCCGGCCTCTATCTCAGGCAGGGGGTCACCATAACCAGCCGCGGCTGTAAGCGCAGGTGCCCCTGGTGCCTGGTACCGGAAAGAGAAGGACGCCTCAGGCTCCTCGAGATCCAGCCAGGCCACAATGTCCAGGACAACAACCTCCTGCAAACCGGGCGACCCCACATGGACCAGGTCTTCGGGATGCTCAGGACCCTGAAGGAGAAGGCTGTCTTCTCCGGAGGCCTGGATCCCCGCCTGGTCGATGACTGGGTAGCAGAGCAGCTCCAAGGGACCCGGATCGAGCAGGTCTTCCTCTCGGCGGATACCCCCCAGGCGCTTCGCCCCCTCGAGGAGGCGCTGGCCAGGCTGTCATTCCTGAAGAGGAAGCAACTCCGCTGCTACGTCATGATAGGCTACTGCGGCGAGTCGATCACTGCCGCTACCCGCCGCCTGGAGGCCGTCTGGGACCTCGGGTGTATCCCCTTCGCGCAGCTCTACCAACCCGTCTTCGCGCAGCTCTACCAACCCGCCGATCACTACATGACCTACTCACTGGAGTGGCGCCGTCTCGCCCGTCAATGGTCCCGGCCTGCCTTGACGAAGTGGCTCCACAGGCATAGATGATGCTGGAGTACGACCGGCAAGACAGGTTCCGCTATGTTAAGGGACGTCCCTACTGTGACTACTGTCAGGAGCGCCACCCATGGCCGCGCCACTGTCGGTATTGCGGGGCAGCGCTCAATGACCATCGGACTCTCTACTGCGGTGGCTTTGAAAGCCCCTGCGGAACCGAGTGGGCCTTCACCCATGCCTCTTGGGGAGTAGTCCGTCAGATAATCCTCAAGGAACGGGGCACGGAGTGCGAGTCGTGTGGGAAACAATGCAGGGCTTATGGATATATGGGCGACCTGCAGGTCGCGGAGATCCACCATCTCCAGGAGGTCAATGGCGTCCGCGGGTCTGGGCTGAAGAACCGGCGTGAGAATCTCCTGGTGCTCTGCCACGATTGCCACCAGCTCTGCACTAACCCACCGCAATCCAAGCTGTTCTGGTACAACGGTCGCGCCTACCCATGGAAGGACAGGAGTAAGATCACCAGGCCCCCAAAGGTTCCCAAAATCCCCGTTGAGCAGGCGGCGCTGTTTTGATACACCTGCCGGCAGCCTGCTCCTGGTTGGACACCTTTACACACCTGTAGTAGTATGTGGCCTGATTCAAGAAGATTCGGGGAGGCCGAATGAAAACCGTAGGGATTGCCATCATCGGTCTAGCCGCATTGATAGAACTCGTCTTTGGAACCCTGGTTCTGCTCGATGTTGTCGACGATAACCCTGTTGGAACGGTCACAATGATTTCAGCAGCGATCTTCGCCTTAGTTGGGATCGCACTGGTCTGGTACGATCAGCGCCAGCGAGCTTAGTGAAGTGCGGCCGCACTTCACCCACTGAGGTCTAACCTCTCCTGCCAGCCTGGTGCCGGGCAGGTGCCTCTGGACGCTGACCACTCCGGTCCTCCAGGACAGGCCCCAGGATCGTCCACCGCGACGCCCAGGCTTGCCCTCACACCCCTCCAACGCCGTCCTGCGTCCCCCACACCCAAGGCCCTCTCTGACCACCCTGAGCGGCACCCCTGCGCTCCCCCCTGTCCCCTGGCCCCCTGGGCGGCTCTACAGTGCCTTGCTGCGCCCTGTTTCCTATCCCCTACCTAATAAAACCCCTTCCATCCCTGTCCTAGCTATATTTCCCAATTGCGAAAGATACTCTCTATAGAGTATCTTGTATTTGGGTGCCAACCATGCTAATCTATATCTGTACCTTAAGAATTGAATATGGAAGGGGAGCTACGGTCAGCCTACAAACTCAAATAGAGGTGTAGGAATGACAACGCAGCTAGAAACGGAAGCACAGAGGCTACAACGGATTGACACGTACAACCGGAACCAGCGAGGGTTCCCCGCTAGCAAGCCCGCCAGCCCGCCACCTGAAGGGGCCAAAGGCTTGACGGCACAGATCACCGAAACGGTAGCTTGTCTTTCCCCTGTACTAGGGATACCTCAGAAACACCTTGAGATAGCACTCAAGGTGGCCCTGAGACATATCAGTAGCCAGGCTACTCTTGACGATCGCTACGACATAGTGCAAGCGCTAGCAATCAAACTGCTGGACATTCGCCCACCTAGTGGCGGCTTTGCCACCGTGGCCAGTCGAAATTTCGTTAGGGACTGGAACAAGGCGTTTATGCGCCGGCAGCATCTTAGCCTTGACCTAATGCTGGACACTGAGGAACCGGATAACGGAGAAGCCCATCACAGTCGGGAGTACCTACAGATAGTCACTGGCAAGGTAGAGTTTGAGGCTAACCTGGTTGCAAAGATGGATGGCAAGAACGGCGCACGCAAACTATGGCAGTCCTTGAATCCCAGACTACGCCAGATAGTGGTCAAGCGTCTGCGAGGTGTCAGGCTAAGCGCAGCAGAACGTAAAGCCCTGCAGCGTTACCGCGATACGATGACTGGAGTCTTTGAACCTATCGTATAGGTACGATAGCTAGGACGTCACACAACCACGGGCTGAATCGTAACTCTTCGTGAAGGGTACAGGAAACGCCCTTCCCCACAAGCTACTAGCTAGCAAGAGGGAAGGGCGTTTTTCATTCCTTCAGGGGTTTCCCACCCACCTCAGAGAGGTAGTAACGGGCGTGGGTGCCGTGGCCCGCTGGGGCTGGCGGTGTCAGACCGCGGGGGATCACGGCGTACCAGAGGCTTGCCCTGGACCTGCGCTTAAACCTGACGGGGTGGACTGGGATCTGCCACGAATGCTCAGGCTACGCTAGAGCGCCGGGCTTCCCCTGGATGTGGCAGGTTGGCCCCAGCCGTGGCCGCTACCTTGCCCAGCGTTCGTCAAGAGAACAGGTAGGGGGATCGGAGGCCTAAATCTCCGCGTTGCCACCCTTTGGCTCCTGGGATTATCTCCGCAACGCTAACTGGCATGGGGCCACCCGTGGACACGCCACAGACCTACGGGTAAGGGCTGTCTGCCCTAAAAGTGGTCTGACTGGCTCCGGCGGCGACTAGCCGCAAGCACGGCTGTGAGACGTTCCCCCAATCTCAAGAGAACGTGGTGCAGCCTTCCCACGACCACCTTGGGCTACCTCTACCCGCAGTAGCGGCTCTGGGGGCCTAGTTCAGCCTGGGCGGTACGGGGATGTGCCGGGGCAGTAGCAAGCCCCATATGGCCATAACCGGCTTGCGGAGTTCCACGTAGCGCCTGCGTGTGCTGTCGGGTTAGGCGAGGTGACACTGTGTGGCAATCCCCCCCAGACGGTTGGGGGGAGTGCCGCCGTTTTCAACGTCGGTACGGCGTCCCAACAAACGTTGGGACGCTCAACGGACGTTGGAAGCCCATAACAGAAGGGGTGTGAGTATGAGCCGATGCGCTATCTGTGCACGGCCATACCGCCTGCGCTCCAATGGCTCTAACGGCTACTGCCAGCAATGCAAGAGGTTGGTGGAGCGGGAGCAATCCCGCTGCCAGCAGCACAAAGCAAGGCGAAGCTGGCGGTTCAGGCTGTACAAGGTGATCCGGCACAAGGGCCGTCTCGTGGGTTTCTACGAGAAGCCTGGGCAGCCGGATCACCTGGAGCCAAGGGCGGTGACGGTATCGGTGCGTAGTGTCCCGAAGTGCCTGTTGATCGACCTGGACACCTACTGCCCGGGTTTCAACAGGGAGCAAGTCAAGCGGATGAAAAGGGTCGTCGCCCAAGTCCACGGCCAATAGAATCGCCTACACCCTGGCGACCAGGGCATAGCTGCGGCCCTGGCTGATGGGAGCCAGGTCCTCTGGTTCTCATCAGGGAGCGCCGTAGCTCCGAAAACCGAATAGGGGGTGCCTGAATGTCCACGCTAGAGACCGTCCGGAAAGTCCTGGAGCGCACGCATCGGCGACTGGTCGGTGCCGTGGGCGAACTGACCGTGGAAGGTGGCAATACGGCCACTGTGCGGGCCATGACAAAGCTCGCAAAGGCCACGGCGGACACCATAGCCACGCTGGCCTAGTGCCAGCACATGGCTTCGGCCCTGGCTAGGCGGTAGCTCTAGGGGAGCTGCTGCCAGGGGAGCGCCGAAGCTCCGAAAACTGAATAGGGGGTGTACCTATGCCTATGGAGACTCAGGTCAAGGGGAGCAATCTGGTGATAACCATCCCTCTGGTGTCGGCGAGCAAGGCCCCGCTCTCTGCCTCTGGCAAGAACAAGGTTCTGTTCAGTTCCGGCGGGTTCCAAGAGGTCAATGGCCACCGGATCAACCTGACCGTCATCCCGAAGAAGGGGTAGACGGGCTGCCCGAGGTCCTTGGGGGCGGCGAGTGCCGCCCCCTGGCCCCCTCCAGGAGCCTGCACGCGGCGGGGCTGCTATCACCGATCCTGGAAGAAAACTGAATAGGGGGGGTATGCCATGCCGTACTACATCGGAGAGGATGACTCCGCTGTCGCTATCATCCGGGCTCAAGCCCTCACCAGGGGAGAAGTCAAGTGGATCGGCGACCAGTGCGGGCTGCTATATGACCCGAAGGGCCAGAAGATAGGCTCATTCTATCGGTCGCTCAGCCCGCACGGAGGCTGGTCTGTGTGGACGGTGCCCTATGCGGGATGGGCTCGTCCCGACGAAGTGGAGATCCGGCCTTGTCCTAATGGCGATGCGTGCGAGTTTGCCCATATGCACTACCCGATCTCTGACAAGTAGTGGTCGATAGCCCAAAAACTGAATAGGGGGTGAACCGTGGAGTTCCTCACAGGCAAGGACTACCCTCATCTATGCGGGGGCTGCCAGATGATAGTAGACCAGTGTATCGAAGCCGTGCTAATCGGCCCCGACACCGATGACAATGAGGCCCCCCTGATGCTGGCCGGCGACATGGGTCTGCTGTGCGGGGGCCACTCCTGTATCTGCGACTGCTGCGGTGATGAGTACGACGTGCTCTGCCCCGCCCACGGTGGAACCGAAGCGGAGAAACTCGCCTTTAACATCAGGTGGTGCGACGACAACGGACATCCAGTACCGCCCGGCCACAGGGGGCCGTGTACTGAGTGCCAGAGGCCAGTCGCCGAACCCGTCTTTGCATAGGGCCGGACGGCCCTGGCCTTGGGGGTTGTCCCAGGACGACCTCCTGGGGGAGCGCCGGACGCTCCGAAAACTGAATAGGGGGGTAGATATGAGCAAAGAGCAACCAGCACTACTCTGCGAATACGATGAGGAGATCCTGGCTGACCTCTACGCCTGTGCTCTGTGTTCCGCCTGTCGGGAAGGGGACTGCGACATCGCCAATGCCGGCGATGAGCATGACACCTCAGTCTACTGGAACCTCCCCGATGAGGAGAGGACGGGCTTGGTATCCCGCATTCGGGTAGCTGTGGGATTCTCCACTGTCCCAGAGGCGATGAATCTAGTGGTGGATGGCGTCCTTCACCGTTACTTCAGAGGTCTCCCACACTAGGGCCGTCCGGCCCTGGCCGATGGCCTGGGAGATCTCCAGGCTATCGGGGAGCGCCGGACGCTCCAGAAAGGGGGTGCCTTATGGCCGACCTAAACCCTGAGTGCCCGTTCTGCGGGAAAGAGGAGCTGGTGGCTGTTGTAGATGTCATCTACTGCCGTGTCCCCTTGGGCTCTGACGGATACTCAGCCTGGGATGGGTCTATAGTCGAGACCTCAGTCTACGAGGTGGCCTGCAATGCCTGTAAACGCATCGTGCGCCTTGAGCACTATGAGAGCCACGGCGACGAACCCTGCGACTGCGTGGCGTATGCGAAGACCGTGGAGGCTAACACAGCGGCTTCGCTAGAGGCTGTGGAGGTCGCAACGGCCTTGGAGCAGGGGCGCAAGGCTGCCGGGGCTTAGTCCGGCCCTAGCCGATGGCCTGGGATCCCCAGGTTATCGGGGAGCGCCGGACGCTCCAGAAGGGGGGTGTTCATGGGCAAGAATCCAGCGGTCCTGCGCCCGCTGGCCTCTAGGCGCAATGGCGGCCTCCAGATCCATGCAAAGAGCCTGGCCGACTTGCTAAGGCCCTTCGATGATGTCCAGTATGGCGGCATCACGGTGGGAGTCAAGCCCCTGCGCCAGCTTCTGGTGGCGATGACCGATGGGTTTGTGGTCATCACCGCCAACAGCAACCTAGAGGTCTCTACGGGCGGGCGGAAATACAGCAACTGGTTCCGCCTCTTTGACGGGGCATGGGTGAAGGACAGTTTCACCCGACATGCGGTGCTACGCCCCAAGATAGTGAAGCGTAGCAATGGGGCTACCCGCTAGGGCCGTCCGGCCCTGGCCTGGTGGCGGCTCGGGGAGCTGCTGCTAGGGGAGCGCCGGACGCTCCAGACAACTGAATAGGGGGTGAACCGTGGAATTGGTGAACGACAAGACCAACGAGCGGGTCACAGTCACACCGGAGGACATCACGGAGATCATGGCGTTTCGTACTGAGATGACCTGTATGGAGCGCCACGGGGACACGATCACCCGACTGCAGGTGCAGCCAGGGGGTCTCCACTGGTACGTGGTGGATGTTTGGCGGTTAAACCGTTAGCGGAGGTGAACCATGCCCAACTACCATGTCCACCTGTACGCCCTGGTGCGGGTCAAGGTGCCGAATGTTGAGGCCGACAGCCCAGAGGCTGCCTGCCCAGATGCCGCCAAGCGAGTAGACCTGGACTCCCTCTTCCACGGGGTGAGCGGCCCCTATGTCTCGGACGTGGAATACGCCGATGAGGTCACCCACTACCTGGTGGATCTGGACGGCGACACCGATTATGAGGAGTCGGTATACCTGGACGGCGACAAGCTCAGGCCGCTGTTTCATGAGAGGGAGAGGTGAAGGATGCAAGATCTGGTGGAGTTCTTCGGTGAGCCCACATACGTCTATACTCGGGCCCAGGCCCTTGAGGATGGCGTCCTGGTGGATGTGACGGAGTGGGCCAGCGCCGACAAGGGGTTCATTGGGGGATTCAACTGTCCCGTGGCCATGACCCGGGCGATCTGGGACAAGGTGGAGGCCCCCAAGGGTTCTAACCAGGACACCAGGGGCCGCGCCCACGACGTCCTCTGGATGGCCAGCCTGACCGTTCGGCGGCTCCTCCAGGAGCACAAGCTCTCGGGTGGCTTTGTGGTCCGCCTCGGTCGGCGCAACGTGCTCCTGCGCGTCGACGTGGACGGCGACGGAGTGACAATCGGCTTCCCAGGCGATTTCTAGGAGGTGAACCGTGAGCAACAAAACCCTGGAGCGCATCACCATCGTCTACCTGACCGGCCCCAACGCATCCACGGCATATCAGGTTGGGGAAGGTCCAAAGTACATCACCTATGTCCACTGCAAAGAGCACGCGGGGGAAAAATACAGAACCTTCCAGGTGGAGAAGGCCAGCAACCAGCACCTAGTGCTGAGAGGCCATCACCCCGGACTAGCTGACAAGTTGCGAGAGGGCAAAGAGCAATACAATCAGGCCTACCACGAGTACCGGCGGGCACGAGACAGAGCGACATGGGAGTTTTCAAATAAGTGGGATGCCGAGCACCCACATCCCACATTCGATATTCCAGCGGTCATCGCACCCTACAAGAGACGCTACAGGAGGTGAAACGTGAGACCAGTACCACTCCAGGACTTCCGGGTTCCCACACGCCGGCTGGCAGCCATGATGTGGGGCGAGGTGAACGCCACATACCGGTGCAACCGCCGCGGTGTCTCCTACTACTCCTGCTCTGGCCACGGCGGTTACGTGGTGGACTCCCGGGCACTGACAGCCAAAGAGAGGCGGAAGATCGACCAATACAAGCGGCCGCTGCCCCTCAACCTCTTGATCCAGCACTGGCCCGATGGAGACAAGGTCGTCGGCGTGAACGCCAATTGGTTCACCTGTGGCAGGCCCCGCAGGTATTTCCGGTACTTTCCAAATGCTTATCCTGTCGAGTGGCAGGAGTTACCCGTCTACGTCTTCGAGGAGGACTGCGATTGGGCCATTCTCGAACACCTGACGGACATTTACGACGATGGCCACATAATCATCAACAAGCGGAAGCGCAAGGCCGCTGCGAGGCAGTGCTTCAACCAATGGGCCAAGAGAATTGAGGGGAATAACGAATAGGAGGTGCAAACTTGTACATTGTGGTTCACATCTTTGGCGGTCTCTTGGAGAGCGTAACGCCCTATGCGTGTCTGCCGGAGGCCCAGGCAGGGATTGCCAAGGTGATCCCCGAACCCTGTGACTGCGGTGGTGACTGCATGTCCTACCAGGAGGCCTTCATCGAACAGGGCGAGTACCTGGGCAAACCCACAGTGAGGATCGAGTCACGCCACACTCCCTCCAAATAGGATGTCACACTCCGGGAGGCTGAGTCGTAAATCTAGGTAGGGGAGGTTTGTACCTATCGGCAAGGAAAACAGCACAAGGAGGTGCGAATGGACAGGAATCAGGTAGTCGAGATCGTGGAGCGGCAGATGCCACCAGTGCGGCTCCAGCGGGTGGGGGACCCCTCCCGCACACGTGTCCTGGTGGCCGAGGATGGCTTCGCCATTCGGCAGGGGGCAGGGCGGGCCCAGCCCCTGACGGCCGAGGCGGTGCCCAGGTTGCTGAACTTTGTGGGTCTTCCCAAAGGGGTAGCAGAGAGGCTCCAGGCCCGTACCCTTGAGAGGACGGCGACAGAACTCATCGCCAGTATGCCGTCCTTCAGTGTCGCCACCCTGGAGGGCCAGGTCACCGATCTGGTCAAGGCGGATCACCCTGCTCTGCCGGCTGAGAGAGTAGTGAGGGAGGCGGAGAAGGCGGTCAAGGGGATGGAGTTTCATCGTGTGCATGTCCTGGAGCCCCACCAGGTGCGGATTGAGTGTGTGGGCGTGCAGGAGCGCCCTGTCCACAAAGGGGATCTGATCCGGGCCGGTGCCCTGCTGCACTTCTCCCCACTGGGGACAATCGAGCCAGTGGTTCAGTCCTACGGACTCCGGCTGGTCTGTACCAACGGCCAGATGGCAGAGGAGATTATCCAGAACTACCGCCGCCAGCGTGGCGGTGGTGGTGGTGAAGGGGATGAAATCTGGCAGTGGTTCAGGGAGAGTGTCAGAGAAGCCTATGGCTCTCTGGGCCAGGTTGTGGACCGGTATCGGGCACTGGAAAGGACCAGCATCCCCGCCCGAGACAGGGCCGCATCCCTTTCGGGCCTCCTGCAACAGGCTGGCATTCGAGGGGCTATGGCTGAGGCAGTCCGGGCCTATGCTCTTGAGCATCCGCCCAGGAATGAGTACGAGCTGTACAACATCCTCACCTACGCCAGCAGCCACATCCTGGATGACCCCCGGGAGATCGCCAGGGCGCAGCGGGCCGGCGCCCAGTACACGACCGAGAGTGCTCATCGCCTCCGGTGCCCTACCTGTAGGCGCAGCCGGTAGCGTTCACATCTCTGCGAGGGTGCGAGCCTGGGAGGGGGCTTGCGCCCTCTAGTGAGCTGTGAACAACGGTTTCCACGGAAACCGGTCACACGTATAATAGCTAGGGGTCGTCCCCTACCGGCTCGCCCCGTAGGGGTGGCTTCCTCCTGGAGCGCCACCCTCCTCACCCGCGGCTTGGCGAGTCGGTAGCTGGGGCGGCTCTTTCTTTGGAGATCACATTGATACCAATACTGAAGTGTCCAGAGGAAAGCAGACAACAGTGCCATAGCGAGTTCACCAACCAAGCCGACCTGATCTTCCACCTGGTGATCGGTCACAAGTGGCCATTCGTCTGGGCGAAAGCCACTGTTGGGCAGATAGCAGTAAGATGTAGTTAGGCGTGAACACTCTACGGAGAGTATCCAATCGGAAGGAGCAAGAACATGATAGGCAAGGTCACAATCACACTCCACGGGCCTGCTTACATGCGCAGGGCGCGGTTGCCAACCGGGGTCCTCACGTGTGACCACCCGGCATCATCATACGGGCTCCCAGTCGTTGTGGTGGACGGGCAAGCACTTGGCCCAGATGACCTGCCGACCAAGACTTTCGTCAACTGTTGGACGATTCCCGATGGCAAAACAATCAACGACGTGCTCACGCCGGCGGAATGGGACGAGACAGTTGCGCTCATCGAGGGGGCAAAGAGCGCAGGTTACCAAGTTCGGATCAACTACGCCATCTAGCGCATAGGGCGAAACCCCGCCTCGACAAGGAGAACGAACGATGAGGACCAAACTTGTATCAGGCAACGTATACACAGTGTACCAGTTGCTAGCTGACGTGGAGGTGCCAGCAGTAGACTCTCTCGGAGTTGCGGCCGTTGACGAGAACGGGGGATTTAGCTCCCCGCCTAGCTTGGGTGTAGTGCCAGGGGAGCATCCCTGGTTTGGGCGGCGTGTAGCACATCATTTCCCCTGGCTGCGAGTATGGCCAACACGTGAGGATGCCATGCTGGGTCGCCCACATCAGGGTGGATGCCTACCGCTCAGGGTAGTACGCCCTGAGTTTGGAGGGGGGGTCATTCTCGATGGCCCAGATTGGCTCTGCATGGGACCTCCCCTTGACTGGAGCCATGATGGGCGCTTCCACTCGTCATTCGGTGGAGCCTATCAGTGCCCAGAAAGGAAGGGCGTGTAGTCTCATACTGATGAAGGCGAAACCCCGTATTACCGAATTCTGGAATATGGGAACAGTGGGGTCGGCGGGATGTGACCTACCCGCCCTGCCGAGAAAGGACAGCTTCAAGTAAGGGGAAGGAGAGTGAGATCATGCCGGCGAAATTGATGCGCTACAAGGTGTCAGGTTGGGGCGACTTCCCTATAGATATGCTCAGGTACGACAGGGCATATCCCGCCAGCGAGAGAGACAGCGGGGTTATGGTGAACAGCCACGAACAACGCACAGTTGAGGTCGAAGGATTTAGCTGTACCCCTGAACGTTGGGAGTCATTTCTCTGGAAGGTGGAACCCAGGAGATAGGCGAAACCCCGCTATACCGAATACTGGAATATGGGAATAGTGGGGTCGGCGGGACCAGAAGGGGGCCCTCCTTGAAACTCGCTTGCGCTTGGTGTGGTAAAAACCTGAACGAGAAGCCGGACCCCAGTGACCAGGTCAGCCATGGGATCTGTCCCGAGTGCCTGGCCCGGGCGCTGGCGGACGATCAGGACTCAGCAACAGAAGGGAAATGTTCATGATGGTATTTGTTGAAAACCTGGTCGGTGGGATGGCCACGGCCTTGGGCTATCTCGTAGTCTTTGGCCTGTTGAGTGTCGTCACGTGGAAAGTAGGGTCAAAGCTCTACGGGAAGTATTTGAACCAGATGCTTCAGGCCATGACCGCCAGGCCGACTACAGCAACGGACCCAGACACGGAACGGTGCGACTGTGGAGGTGCCAGCTACAAGAGGTACCCATACTGTCCCTGGTGCGGTGTCAAGAGGCAGGTGGAACCATGAGAGAAGCAAGATGCCCACGCTGCGGGTGGCTATTCCACCTTGAGGTTGGTGAGGGGGAGGGGGCTCTCTGCTGCCATTGCAAGAAAGACGCCGCGTATGAGGCCCAGTATGGTCCCAACTGGCGCACTGAGCTCGCACGTCAGATCACCCAGACCCAGGAGCCGAAACCGCTATGACTGAGACGAAGGATAACCCCCTGGTTACTATCACCATGCAGTTCCAGGATGGCTGCCAGCTTGGTCTGCGAATGGATCACCCCGTGCCCCAGGTCCAGGCTATGGCGGCACTGGGTCATTTTGCTGCAGAGGTCGGGATGCCGAAGCTGAATATCACCCTGCCCGTTGCCCCTGTCGAGCTGGTTACCGAGGCCCTCGATCACTTCCTAAGTGCTTACTACCCTCTGGAACCTCGTAGGAGTCAGGGCCTGTGGAGTTCGCACGAAATGGCGAAGGCCATCCTGGATGCCGTCTTGATGCCGGACCCGGAGATGGTTGACGCTTGCAGGGTGGCTGCCCAGGCCATCAGAGATGATATGCCCCATGTCGCTCTCTTGCCCTTGGCAACGGCTATCGCTAACTACGATGCGAAAAGGTGACAAGGAGAGCGATATGAGAGCTGAATGGGAGCTGCAAGGAGCGATCTGTCAGGAGATAGCCCATAAGCTGGACTCTGTTCGAGACAGGATTCTCAAGCTCCTTCGGGTTGCGGCTGTTGCCCACACTGCCCTGGTGGACCAAGAGATCTTCCCCTCTTTCATCGCTGGAGGGTCTGTCACATTTGTGGTGCAGACCTTCCACTACTGGATACTCCCCAGGGTAAAGCGGCTGAAGGAGATCAAGAGAAGCCATCTCATAAGGCCAAACGAGAGGACACTCTGGATAGATCTGGAGGTGGACCTGGCCAGGCACAATCCGGTTCGTCTCATATGCAAGTGGGGGCCTTTTCTTGGCCACCCCTATTTTGAGAAAGAGCTACTCTCCTTCATGGATGACTTTCACATGGAGGGGGAGGGCGACTGGGACCAGGTCGACGCACTCGTCGGGCAGAGGCTCGATGAGGCCATCGACCTGATAAAGAAGATGGGAGGTCGAACAAGGGTAGATACTCTTTAGGGAGTGTCCAAGTGCTATCTGGAGTCGAGCTAGCGCACGGGGAGAGTGCCTATGATTATCTTCAAAGTCTGGCTATCAGGCCAAGGGAGAAGTGTCTGGCGGAGGATCCGGATCCCGGAGTCCGAAAACCTGGACCGCCTGGCCATGGCCATCATAGATGCCTATGGCTTTGGCCATGACCATCTCTACCTGTTCTACTTCACGCGAAACCCTTGGGGGCAAGACCAGACCACGTTCGTCCACCCCACAGCGGACGGTATGAAGGCCGACAAGATAAAGCTCAGGCACCTGAGGCTACGACCAGGGCAGACCTTCAACCTCTTGTATGACTTTGGTGACGAGTGGCGCTTCAGGGTGAAGGTGGAGGGTGTGACGGAAGGAGGAGGAGAGGTCAGTGTGTCCAGTCACGGGAAACCCCCAGAGCAGTATCCACTTGCACTGGAGTAGAGATGACTGCGCAGTGGCGCACCTTCAAAGGCGACAAGTGGACCCGGGCCTATGGCTCCCGGGTCCCCGTGGGAAGCGTCGTCAGAGTCCTCCGCTTCTACCCGCGGCGGCGCGTCTTGGTCGAGTACAACGGAGAGCCGATCCTGACCATGCTCTGGTGCCTTAGAAAGGGGGTCTGACATGGAATACTACAAATACACATCACGAGGATTATCTTTGTCGGGGAAAGCTGGAAAGGTGAGCTACCTCCATAGTAGTTGTCATGCGACGATGACCTGTACCACGGCGGGTCCTAGCGGCCAGAAAATGGAGGGATCCCCACCAGACGTGGATTGCATCTGGTGCGGTAAGCCATTGGGCTCTCAAGCATGATAGGTGAGACACCTATGACACTCTACACCCCTGATATGGTTGCTGGCTTTGACCAAACAGAGGCGGGTCTGTTCGTCCCGAAGCGCCAGAAACCTCGGTATCCCCTTCCCACGTGCGTCGACCTTTTCTGCGGCGCCGGTGGCTTCAGCTTAGGAATGATCCAGGGGGGCTTCCAGGTGGTCATGGGAGTGGACAACGATCCCCACTGCATGATGACCTACCTCTACAATCTCGGCTCCTACCCCTGCGACATCCGCTACACCAGCGAGGCCGAGAAGGAGCGGGCGGATAAGGCTATCGAGCGTGAGTTCAAGCGGCGCAACAAAGGACGCCAGCCAGGGGAGTTGCACGAGATCCTCGTCTCTGGTGGGAACTGGCGCGACATGACCGGCAACGGCTCCCTACCAGTAACCCACTACTACTTTGGGGACGTCCGGGAGATCACCGGCAAGATGATCCTCGACGCCCTTGAGATGGAGCGCGGCGACCTCGACTGCGTCGTGGGAAGTCCACCCTGTCAGGGTTTCAGTATTAGTGGCAAGCGTAACGTCATGGACCCGAGGAACAACCTGGTCTTTGAATTCATCCGGCTGGTACTGGAACTTCACCCCAAGACAATGGTATTCGAGAACGTGCCTCAAATTGTCACTATGCTAACTCCAGAGGGGCTGCCAGTCGTCGATAGCATGTGCCTGATGCTGGAAGACGGGGGCTTTGGTACTGCGGATGCTCTCAAGGCCAGCCTCCTGGCCACCTCCGGTGCCGGCGGTGCTCTACGCAGCGGCCGGGGCGGGAGCTGGCCCGTCAAGGACGCGAAGGTCAAAAGGACACGCAAAACAAAACCCAAAAAGGTGGCGGCCCCTCCAGCACCACCTCCCATACGAGGCTTCTACCGTAAACGGAGGTAGGCATCGCAACTAAGCGAACGATCACCATAGAGTGGGTGAACCGCCTCGGTCGAGTTTGGCGTAGCGTGCGTCTCCCACTTACCCGCCGACACCGGAAAGGGGAGGCTCGCCACGTCGCCCCCTGGCTCCGGCTCGAGGTTCTTGAGCGGGACGGCTACCGGTGCGTGCACTGCGGCTCGGCCCGAAGGTTGACCATGGACCACATAGTGCCGTTTTCATTAGGAGGCCCAACGGACAAGCAAAACCTTCAAACACTATGTCACACCTGCAACCAGCGAAAAGGTAATACTACTACTGAAGTGGGTACTTAACTCAAAATGGATACTCTGTGAGGAGTATCCAAACAGATATGGGTAGAGAGGAGAACGTAAGTTGAGGACGAAAACCGAGAAGATCGAAGGATTGAATGACAAGGTACGTGACGAACTAATTGTGGCCTTTTGCCAGGAATGCGAAGACCACGATGCTGACGAAAGTAGTTGCGCAGACCATACCTGCGTAGTCTATGCCTGCCTCACCTGCTCAACCAATGCCTCCCTCGGCATCCAGCCACGGC
>Ga0209977_10000356_pt1 | contig 17810 bp, 22 predicted proteins | sample SumtaG_2_FD_183113 | JGI IMG/M metagenome (GOLD analysis project Ga0209977, IMG submission 183113) | Deep subsurface microbial communities from Indian Ocean to uncover new lineages of life (NeLLi) - Sumatra_00607 metaG (SPAdes) (version 2) | ecosystem: Environmental > Aquatic > Marine > Oceanic...
ACTCCATATCAGAGAAGTCGACCACCAGCATGGCAATGTCCGTATCCTGATAATCGATCTGTGCTTCAGATAAAGCACTACGGATAAGATTCGCCCTGGCTTTTAATTTTTCGGAATAACGCCCGAGTAACACAACTCTAGCACCACGTTTTGCTAAAGCGACCGCAGCACCTCCCCCTATGTTTCCGGTCGCTCCAGCAATCAGTATTGTCTGTTTATTCGTCATTTTTATTATCTCCTCCTTAGTGATATGGATTTATTAGGTAATAGATGTATATATGGGCCTATATCAAGATTTTTCTTCCCTTCTTCAATTAGTTTATAGATTAGTTCCATTTTCTTTGCAACGCTTGATATTTTCATAGAAAGAAAAAAAGCACTACTTCGAATAATTCTCCATAAATTCATATCTTTATCATGTGCTGTAATTGCCATTACTCCTTCAAAATTATCAGATGTCGAGAAAACATTACCATATTTCATACAAAATCTAACCATAATCTCAAACTGTACACGGAACTTATCTTCATCATTAAATATTTCTTTCCAATTTGGATCGTCAGAAAATGCATTAGCGAGTGCATTTGCTGCTTTCTTAAGATCTTTTTTTTTTATTTTGTATAAATTATCTAATAAAGTACTTCCTTGTCCCATATCAGCAACAGCTTCATAATTTTTATATTGTTTAATTTTTTATCACCAATTATTTTATTTTTTTTTATTATTATTTATTATTATTAAATTTAATAAAGATTTGGGCTCTAATAAGAGCATGTTCACTGATTAGGAAAAAAATTAACAATGGGGGCTTATAGTCATTAAATAGAAGGAATAGGATTTTATCATCATATCTCAAATTAAAAAAAATTTAAAATATCAATAAAATTCACATCTTTACACTGAATTGGATAGGAATTAATATAAAAAATTCCAAATTTTTTTCTATTTGGTTGATTTTTGAGAATGAAATCTGATTTTTTTGTTTCATTTTGTTCTAAGTAATTGATCTACCCAACACTCATACCACTTTGCAGATAAAAAAATATGTGGAATTACATCCTTGAATCCTTCGGTTTGCAGTTCTTCCTGAATTCTCTGGGAGTCTTGAGTAGTTTTTGCCCATGTACGCAATGTAATCAAATTAGGAATATTACTATAGTTTAGGCAATAAGCAATATTCTTAGAATATTTCTCGTTAATATATTGAATTGTAGAATTCAAATGCAATTAAAGCGTGGTCGAAATCTAAAGTATATACATCACGACTATTAGAAGCAATTCTAGATATAAATGATGACCAAGCTATATATATTGTCAATATCGCTGAAGAATTAGCTGGAAAGAAAATTTCTCTCCTAGGACTTGCATTTAAACCTGGAACGGATGATATGAGACAAGCTGCAAGTATTAGAGTTGTAAATGAATTGCTAAAAAGAGGTGTAACAGATATTACTGGTTATGATCCAAAAGCAAATAAAACGGCAGAAATTGAAATGGGAAATAAAATAAAGTATGCTGAATCTGTGGAAGATGCTCTAAAAGATTCCGAATGTGCTCTATTGATAACTGAGTGGGACGATTTTGCTGAACTTACTCCAGATTATTTTAAAAAACATATGAAAATACCAAATCTAGTAGATGGAAGAAGACTCTACAATTATGAAATATTTAATGAAACTTTACCATTCAGAGCAATAGGTCGAATCAATTTAGATTAAACTATACATATAAATACTGAATTATTTTCTCTAATTCTTGTGTTCATTCATAATTTCTCTTATATCATCTAATCCCAATATCATACCAAAATGAATAACATATCAAAATGAATTAATTTTAAGAAAATTATTATATATACAAGAAATGATCTAGTATACATAGAGCAATTATGAAAATTCTATCAGTAAGAATAGATGATGATCTTGATGAAAAGTTAAGGTTTTTAATGGCAAGATTAAAAAAAAAAGATAAATCATCCTACATCCGTCAATTATTAGAGAAAAGTCTATCTGAGGAAATGTTTGTAGTTCTTTGTAACCAGGTGGGAGAAAAAAACATGAGTGCCTGGAAGGCTGCAGAAAAAGCTGGAGTCTCGCTAAGAAAGATGATGAAGGAATTAAAAAAGCGAAATGTACCAGGATACGATGAACAAGCTATAAAGGAAGATATTGAATATGCCTTAGATTGAATAGCCAAGAATATGATTGGAATTATAAATGCTTCACCATTGATATATCTAAGCAAAATTGGTGCATTACCTTTAATACCAAAGCTTTTTACTGAATGTTATATCACATTAATCATTAAAAAAGAGGTATTAAGCAATGACAATGTTGCTGAATTTTCTGTTTTAAAAGATTCCTTTAATAGTTGGCTTTTATTAAAAGAACCGATAAATCGACAATTCGTTGATAGGCTAGAAGAATTACACATTCATGCCGGAGAAGCGTCAGTTTTAGCCCTTGCAAAGGAACTTCAGAATAATACTGGTGAAAGTGTTATTATCATTGATGATTTAGCAGCACGGGAGATTGCTAGGACATTGGGCTTAAAAGTCACGGGTACTATAGGTGTCCTCATCAAAGCAACGCACCTAAAATTTATTAATGTAGAAAAATGTAAAAATTTTCTTCATAATCTCGTAGAAAATACTACCTTTAGGATATCTTCTGCTCTGTATTCAAAAATCCTCAAAGAAATTGAAAAGATTAACGATAAATTTAACTAAATACTCAATACTTTCAAAATTCATAAATTTCTTCATTAAGACTTTTTTAACCAAAGACAGGATAAAATACATATCAGACATCCATTATCTCCTAAACAAGTCTTAATATCTAAAACTTCCTCCCTACATGAGGGATGATCTTTAAAGGCAACAAAAGTAAGTGCGTTCTGAGGACATGCTTCTATACATTTTCGGCAAAAACCACATTCATTTTTAATTATTTGATTTATTTGAAGTGGCATGTCTGTTAAAATTGCAATTAAACGATGTAAAGGACCATATTCTGGGGAAACAATTAATAGTGACCTACCTTGCCAACCAAGTCCTGCTGTTTTTGCTAAGATTTTAAGAGACAAAAATCCTAACCGATTAATAGGATCAAATTCATCTTCAGTATGAATAATAAGTTGCCTATAACCTTTATTTTCTAAATATTCCATTATAGAAAACGCAGCTTCTTCTAAAAATAATGCAGTCCTATTACCGGAGGCTTTTTTACCTAACTTTCCATATTGAGCACCTAATACAATGGCATATGGAAACATATTTAGGAATTTTTTCAAATCTGAGGGAAGTCCAGTTTCCATTTCCTTTAATAAGTGCATGTCGCAAACACCATATGTATCAATTTCTAGCTTTTTAATATATTTTCTAAGATTTTCTGTTTCTACTATCTTTTGTTCTTCCATTTTCTACAACTTTATTTTTTCTATTTTTATTCTTTTTTTCATTATTAATAAAAAATTCATTCTATTGATAGGCTTTCCTCAATTAATACATTCTCTATATCTTTTATTTTCCTGTTTCCTGCCCATAACAACCCATACAAGCTCGTAAATACTATAATCATTGCTATTATGTGATAAAATCCAATAGGTTCTTTTAATAACAATAAAGCAAAAACCATAGTGATTAAAGGTGCTGGTGTGGTGATTGTACTTGCAACGGATACCTCGATATGTTTCACTGCATAAAACCAATTAATGAGTTCTACATAATATACAATACCCATCAAAAATCCTATAAATTGAAATTCAGGATTCATTAATCCCTCAATAACGTTACCTGTGCTATTTACTAAAGAAGAAATTACAAATAAAACTATAGATGCGATTAATACTCGTATAAAGGTGATTTGACTTGGAGTTATTGGAGATGTATCAATCGAATTTTTGATAATTACATGTGCAATGCTCCATAAGAAAGGAACAATTAACGCTAATCCAAACCAAATTGAGAAATCACTAATTAACCATGTACCTTCAGTTCCAAGATAATAAATTCCTACTATTATTGTTATAGTAAAAAAAATCTCAATGGTTCGCCTCTTCTTCCTGAATATAAGGAATTCCATAAAGATTGAAAATAACGGATATGTTCCCATTGCTAATGAACCACTAACAGTTCCTGCGGTCTCAATTGCAAACACATAAAAAAATGTTGAAATAGAAAAAATTATCCCCGTAATTCCCATGATCATTAAAGTTTTACTTCGCATTTTAGAATCTGCTGATTTTTGAAATATTCCTGAATTCGATTTAGTAGATTCATAAATGAAAAATGGTATTGAACAAATCAACTGCCATAAGGATAAGTAGAAAGCATAGTTTAAAGCATTGAGGCTTGATGGTCGACTATTTGATATAACTGGTAAAAATCCTAGTAAAAATAAGCTAAAAAAAGACAATAAAATACCAATATTCCTCTTACTGATTCCTTCTTTACTCATTTCATTTCCCTCTGTTTTAATTCAGTGCATCCTCGTTAAATTTTTAAGGATTTATTCCGTATAATGGAGATAGACTTTTTTAAAAAAGTTTATTTGTTGATATAATTGAGCCAGATTAAACGGTTTTTCTGTAAAACAAATTGCCCCTGATGCTAATGCTTTTTGCTTTATAGTTGGATCCCCACTTGCAATTACAATTTTCGCTGTTTTATCTATTTCCAAAATTGCTTGAGTTGCTTCAAGACCATTTTTACATGGCATATGGTAATCCATTACAATTAAATCTGGTTTATTAATGAATTTCTGAAATTTAGTAATAGCTTCTTCGCCATTCTTTGCGTAATCAATAATAGTTAAACCCAATATTTCACAAAATTTTTTGTATAACTCTATAGCTGACATATCGTCGTCTACAATAAAAATATTTATAGTTATTCTCCACCTCTTCTAAGTTTTCAGTCTAAATTGATTACAAAATGACATGTTTTTCCCCCACTAACGATTGACTCAAGCAATTCCACTTTAAAAGGCTTATCTAAAAGCGTTTTGAACAAATTTTTCATCCACCCTAACGAACAACTACAATATGTCTGTGAAATCGGTTCTTCTGCTTCCCTCACACTTACTTGACATAAGCACTGGTTAAATGTGGCGTATATTTTATTATCTTCCAACTTGAAATGTTCTGCTCCCGATACATTATTAAGGTTTTGAATTATTTCTGCAATTCCATTTGATTTCTTCTTTACATCTTCCGCGATTTTAACGAAAAAATTATTAAAACAAGAATTTCCCATTGTCTCCATAACAACGTATCTCTTTTCTTTTGATACTACTTGATCAAATTTATTCATTACTTCTTTTACACACTGAGCCATTTCCCTATCATTTGAGATTTTATGACATGAATTGCATTGATCCAGAACTTTTTGCTTAGTTTCTACACCAATTGATCATCAACCACGCTTCCAAAACCTTCTATCCAACCTTTATATTTATTTTCCATTTTTTTATCTCAATTTTTTTTTACCTTAAAAAAATATAATTCCTGATACATTTTTTTCCTTGAAACATCAAACATCCATTAACCTGAGGTGTTGCTTCGAATTTTAAACCTACTCCTTTAAACCATCCTTCTACTCTTTCATATATCCCGCACTGATATTGATCAATGACCCCTATTCGTTTAATTCCATCGTGAGCAAAACATTCTTGCATTTCACATTGCATTTCATTATCATTTATGAATTTGTAAGAAAACTTCATAAACTCTGCTTTTACTACATGAAATATCAATTCTATAAACTTTCTGAGATCATCGGTGGTGCGGATTTCATCAATATTTAATATCTTCTTAAACCGCTTGGCTTCGATTCGACCTAATCCTGCTGAAGCTGCTTTATTAATTTTGTTAGTTGTTTCAATTCCAGTTTTTCTTAAGCAATGGAGAAACCACATCGCATCATGTGTCATCCAACCCTTAATAAGGATTTCCTTTAACTCTTTTTTACTTAATAATTCCATCTTTTTTCACTTCCTTTATTTTATTCCTTTAAAATTTCTTTTTTATTAACACCCTGAAGATCCTAAGAGATACATATGAATTATCTCTAGGCCTGATATTGTATTCACTTCAATAACTCTAATATTCTTGAATTGATCAGTTAACTTGAAAATATCCGAATGAATTATTCTTCTGAAAGTAACTAGCTCGGTTTTCATATCTTCCGAAATATCATTACAAGATTCCTTTTTTTGTAGTAATCTTAAATTCTCTTCAAAAGGAAAATTAATATAATAAATATACTGCTGGAAATCCTTGAAAATTTTGTTAGTATTGAAATAATCTACAATTTCTTTATAAATATCATAAATAATACTGAGCTGTTTTTCAGTTATATTTCTACCATTGTATATCCTATTTACAGCTTCACACTTAAGAACACTTAAAATTGGATGATCATTTACAAAAATTGTATTCTGATGAGTTTGCGTAGCAGTTTGAATAGCATTTACAAGTCTTTCTAATATAATTAATAGATCAACTAGATTTCTAAAAAATGAATTTGTTTCATGTTCCCAAATTGATGAATATCCGTGTAAAGTAATATATTGATAATATCCTCCAAAATTATTTTTTAATGTCTTAACTTTACTAGTTTTTCCACAAGCAGGAGGTCCTACAAAATAAATTATTTTTTTTGGAGAATTGGGATTAGGTTTTCTGCCTTCTTGCAGATGTAAAAGAATTTCATTTGGTAGTGTCATTTTTTCTTAAACCTCCTTTTTTTGTTATTAATAATAAATTCAATAAAATCATTAGAATAATCCTTAACTAATTCAATAGCTCTATTTTCTAATGATAATTCTGATAAATTTAGCTTTAAACGAACTAATGGTGGATAAATTGTTTCGGCTTTAACATTATCGTGAAGAAATTCAACCCAGAAGGGTTCAACGTAAATCTCGGCTAATGCAACATAAAATCCTGAGATAGCCTTAAGAGTGATTTTTTTCTTATTTGAAATTTCCCAAAATTTAAGTAGCCATTTTTGAACTTCTAAACTCGGGATTTCCTTACTTATAATATCACCTATTATCAAATAATCTAACCATTCTTCAAATAAAAATGTAGGTTCAATCCTTTTAGCACTTCCTAAATCTACATCAATAAATTCTTCCAAGCGATCTTGGAACATCTCAGCAATAATCTTTGAGAAGCCAATTCCATCCTTATATATTATCCATAATTTCATATTCATTCACCTTTTTTTAATAAAAATATAGATCTAGTTAAACCTCCTTTATTTGGAGTTCTTTACGCATTCTGGAAGCATATTCTCTTAAAGCTGTATTACTTACTAGTAGTGAGGGTTCTTCTTTTTCGATTGCGTCAAGAAACTTTAATAAATGCGTTGCACCCGCGGTTTCAGAGAATTCTCTTTTAAATACTACAGACATCGGTTCCCGGCATTCTTGTCTAACACTTATTGCAAAATTGTTTAATGTTTCAGGTGTTAATTGTTTACCTCGAATGTATTGTAAGGTATTATACGAAGCTCCACAAGGACTTTCTATAATTAAACTTACTTTTTCAATGATAGAGTGATTGTTCTCAGAATAGTTTATAATAATTTTATACTCTGGGGAACCAAATTTATTAAAAAAATTATCTAGTTCACTAATACTTGTGTTTGGTAAGGTGTTACACATGGTTTTTGGTTGTACTACCTTAGGATTTGAAGATTTAACTTGGTTAAAAAAGCCTTCACCAAAATGAACTGGAAGTTACGATGATAGCTAAGAATAACGAGATTACAAATGCTGTACCTACGACTATTGCAGCTTTGCGTTGTGATATATTGGCAATATGATTTGTCATTTCAATTCCTCCGTCTTGTTATTATGTTCCACAGTTATTACTACTTGTCCCTTTTTCTACCCTGTTTCGACATACCTGTGAGCCTCAGCAGTCAGTCCCAATGGATAGCTTCTATCTATGACCGATGTTAGCTTCCCCGCCTCAATAAGCTCTTTGAGGAAAATTAGTTCTTCAATTTTCTCTTCTAAGAGCCCAATTATAGCTTTCTTGCTGCTTGTCATATTAAGCCATAGTATTCGAAAAAGCCGTGGCAGCCCAAATGTAGTATGAATATAAAGTCCTTCTTTCTTTAGCGATCTTTTACTACCTGAAAATGGACTCTTACCTACCGTATCAAAAATAATGTCATAAGTCTCACCGCTTTTGGTAAAATCCTCTTTAGTGTAATCAATTAACTTATCTGCACCCAGAGATCTTACCAATTCTAATTTCGTTGTACTGCATACTCCGGTAACTTCTGCCCCAAAGTACTTGGCAAGCTGAACAGCAAATGTACCTACTCCTCCAGAAGCACCAAAGATAAGGACTTTTTGTCCGCTCTGAATATTTGCTTTTCTTAAGAAAAACAATGCAGTTAATGCCCCTTGAGGGACAGCAGCGGCTTCCTCATAGGTCACATTGATCGGTTTTAGTGCCAACGCCCCGTCTTCTGGCAGACATATGTACTCAACATATGCACCTAAACTCCCGGTAAATCCAAAAACTTGGTCACCTTTCCTGAATAGATTTACATCTTTGCCTACGGCTTCAATTTCCCCGGCTAGCTCAGTCCCTAGTATAGGTTGTCTTGGTTTTCTGAGACCAGACGCTAATCTATTTAAAAGCCCGAATCCAGGAGGGGCTGTGCAACTTCGCACCCAACAGTCGTATAAAGTTACGGTTGTCGCATAGACTTTAATCAAAACTTCATTGTCCTTCGGAGTAGGTTTTTCTATCTCTTTGAGCTGAAGAACCTCAGGAAGTCCATATTTTGTGTATACAATTGCTTTCATAAAATTGTCCTGCCTCAAATCAGCAGAATCCTCTTTTTTTATTATATATTGGGTAATTTTTTATCATCTATTTTTTATTTAGTTTTATTATTAATTTTAATACAGATTGGGGCTCTAATAAGAGCATGTTCGCTAAGTAGGAAAAAAATTATAAATGAGAGCTTATAGTCCTTAAATGTAAGGAATGGAAATTTTTTATGAAATTATGCAAAATTCAAAAATAAAATAATTAATAAAATCAATAAGATCCTTATTTTTTCTCATAATTGAATATATATTGGAACTAAAATTACCGAATTTTTTTCCATTTAGTTGAAAATTGGTAATGAAATAAGTATTAGTATTTTATTTAGTTCTAAGTAATTGGTCAACCCAACAATTATAATGATATCCATTTAATATAATATGTGGAATAATATCTTTGAATCCTTCAGTTTGTAGTTCTTCCTGAATTTTCTGGGAATCTTTAGAAGTTTTTGCCCATGTGTGCATTGTAATAAAGTTTGGAATATTACTATAGCTTATACAATAAGCAAGGTTCTGTGAATATTTTTCATATAGATGCTGGATGGTAGAATTCATATCCGAGTTTTCCTTTAAATATAGATGAAAAACCGTCATAAAATTATTTTCGAATATCGGAGCCCATTGAATAGTAAATGTTGCTAAATTATTCTCAATCATTCGATCTAATCGTTTTCTAACAGTTTTAGCAGAAAGCCCTACATCATCTGCGATATCCGTTATCGGTTTCCTTGAATCTCTATTTAAAGTCTTTAATATTTTATAATCAATACTTGTTAGTGGTTCTGGTATAGTCAAATAAGGTATATTTATAATTCCTATAGTTGGCTCACTAATATGACTCGTTCTTGAGACATAACTGCTAAAGTCTTGAAGCTCTGATATATTCCTTAAATAAGTATTAGACCTTGTTGAAATTGGTACAAGTGGAACTCCCCTTAATCGTCAATCCTGAGGAGCTGTTCAAAATTCTCGAGAGTGCCGACGAGGGCGCTCAGGAGTTAGCGAAAAAAATTAAAGGAATATTATAATTCGAAAAAAAAAATAAAATTAGAAATTGACTTATTTAGCGACTTTTAATTTACTTTTTTAAATCATCTATAACTTCTTGAACTTGATCTACTGTTGCGATTGCTTTTATATCAAATTTGGTAAACGGAACATATTTTTGTAATGATTTACCAAGTTCTACCTCAGATGCTTCCATGATGCTATAACCCTTTGTTTCCCCTGCGAATGCTCCCCAATCCTTTGTTATACCTTCTTGTATATCTTTCTTAACTAAAGCTACTAAACCATTCCAACCGATGCCTCTTTCTTTTCGATCGATTGGAATTTTGGTCCAATCTACTTCCCATAAGACTAAATATTTACCCATAAATTATCACTCCTTAAATTTTTTTGATTTGAAATTTTTAAATTATTGGACGTTCATGTACAAATTTCTGTACCAAGATTCTTATTATTTCACACTATTTAAAAATTCTTCTTGAAATTAAAAGAAAATTTGGAGCTGAAAGGGAATTAACGCGGTAATTGACCTACAGAAATTGCTTGATGCGGCGTTGATTGTGGCTCCTGAGGAGCTGTTTAAAATCATTGAGAGTTCGGATGAGGAAGTTCAGGAATTAGCCAAAAAAATAAAAGAGATATTATAAATTTTTTTTCAATCTAAATTTTTGGAATGGATTTTTGAAATTCGTAGTTAAATATTTTAGCTTTCTTCCGTGTTCTTGAATTCGAAGGTGTAGCTTTCTCTTCATGACTGAAAAAAATAACATGCGTACCTAACTATATATTTGAAACAACATTTTCCACATTCCTAAATCTAAATATTCTTTTCTTGGTCTTAAATAATACATCATGTAACACTTTAGTACCCATCTCTCTAAGTTTTCTTTATGTTTTATGATTTGTTTTCCCGAAGTATAATTAAAGTAATTGAAATCCGTGATTAAATCATCTTTTATGTATTTTTCATAAATTTTTGTACCTGGTAGAGGGATTAAAATTCTGAAAGATACTATTGTAGGATCCATCTTTTTAGCAAACTGTATCGTTGCATTCAAATCATAATTTGTTTCATCTATATACCCTAACATAAAGAGACCAGTAAAAAAAATTCCTTTTTTCTTTAATCTCTCAGCAGCTTTTAAAACGTCCTTTTTTTTTATTTGCTTGTTGTATGATTTCAGAATTTTTTCAGAACCTGACTCAACACCTAAAAACAAATGCATACAGCCAGATTTTTTGAATAAATCCAATATATCTTCACTAATATTCGCTATAGTATCAACTCTAGCATTTGCATCCCAATAAATTTTAATATCTTCTTCCATTATCAAATTGCATATTTCTTCTATTCTCTCGATAGACACCATAAAATTATCATCAACAAAAAAAACCATTGGTCTCTTGCCTTCTGGTCCACTTACCTTTTTTATATTAGGATGGTTTTTGATTAGTTCTTTAATCTCTTCAATAATATTCGCTGCAGATCTATGTCTCCATTTTAACCCATCTTTTCCGGAAACTTGGCAAAATGTACATCCAAAAGGACATCCCCTCGAAGTCGAAACGGTAAAAGCATGAGTTCCATATTTTTCAAGAGGTACCAAATGTCTTGCTGGAAAAGGTAATTTATCCAAATCTGCGATAAAATCTCGAGATTTATTTTTTATGATTTTTCCGTCCTTTTTATAACTAATTCCCCTGATATCATCAAGATTCTGCTCCCCTTTAATAGTTCTTACAATTTCATTAAGTACTTCTTCACCTTCTCCCCTCACAACGATATCAAAACTAGATTCATTTAAGATTTCCTCGTCGGAAAAAGTAGCATGTGGACCCCCAATAACCAAGGGGATATTAAAGTTTGATTTAATTAATCTAGCTAACCTGTAAGCTTCATAAATAGATGCAGTAATAGAGGTAATTCCAATTACTATTGGGTTTCTTTCTTTAATTACTCGTAAAATATTTTTATTTTTTAATACTTTAATGTTTAGATCAAGAATTTCAACCTTAAATCTCTCCTTTTCCAAGTAAGATGCCAAATATAATAAACTAAGAACAGGAAACTTAATTTTATCTCTATATGAAGTTATAGAAATTTTTTTTCTCTGATAAGGATTTATTAATAGTACATCTATCACATTTTGTAAGAATTTGGATTCATTTTAATTCTTTAGGTAAAATTTTAATTTTGTTCCAAATGTAGAACGTGTTATCGCTATAGATCTTGTTCTATCCAAATTAGACCAATATTCAATAATAATCATTTATAAAAAATTGATTTGCACAAAATTCTTTAACTGTATTGACAGGGAACAAATTGGAATTGCAGGATGTTGTATAGAAATTTAACACGGTGATTGGGCCCAAAAGTTGCTTGATGCGGCGTTAATAGTTGCCCCTGAGGAGCTATTTAAGATTCTTGAGAGTTCAGAGGCGGACGCTCAGGAGTTAGCGAAAAAAATTAAGAGTATATTATAAAAATAGGTATATTAAAATTTAGAATATTTTTCTTTGAATTAGGCAGGAAATAGCAATTTAAAGTATTGGTAGCTGTTCTTGTTCTTTATTAGATTTAGGTTTTTTAAATATAATTATACTGATAATCCAACTAAAAGCATCACGGATTTTATCATTGTTGGATGTGTTTGTAGGGATGTATTTAACATTTCTATTATCGTTTCCATAGACATCTAGGTATTTTCCAAGTTTATGAATTTCAGAACGGTAGATTCCAAGCTTGTTAATTAAAATGAGAAACGGCGTTTTCACCGATTAGAATTACATATTGATGATAATGTATTTTATTGATTGACCATTCCCGTTCTGCGAAATAAAGGATTATGTACTTTACTCTTCCTAATTCTTGATAATGTTCCCTAAAAAACTTTAGAGAGTCCTCTGTAGATTTTAGACGTCCTTGTCTAATAACTCGAATTTATATAACTGTGGTTCTTCCTCATGATAGAAAAACAATAAATCAAAATATGAAAAATTAGAATATCGAGTATATTTAAAGAAAAATCTAATCACTCCCAACAAAAATATTAAATAGTTATCTGTAATCTTTTTACATACAAATCTATATATATTTGGCGAAATTAAAATGAAACGGAATTTAAAAACAAAGTTTATTTTATTACTAATGATAGGAGGGATTTTCGTCTTTCCCCTTTTATCAATCGACTATTTCAGTTCCAATAATTCAATTAATGATGTGAACTTCGAATTCGATGGAAAAAATCAATTGAAAAGTTCTCTTTATCCGCCTTATGATTGGAGTGAAGTAATTACTATAAAAATTGGAAATGATCCAAGAAGCGTTTTTGTAGGAGATGCTAATAATGATGGGTATAATGATATTGTGGCAGCAAATAGTGATGATGATGCATCCAATGACGATGTTTCAATAATACTATGGAATGCAACAATTGATAATTGGGATCCAGAATTTAGGAGAGGTGTCAGGAATCATCCTAGTAGCGTTTATATAGGGGATGCTAATAATGATGGGTATAATGACATTGTAACTGCCAATTTTTGGAGTGATGATTTTTCAATACGTTTATGGAATCCAATTTCAGGTGATTGGGACACCCATATTAGAAAAACAGCAGGTAGTGGAACTCATAGTGTTTTTGTAGGAGATGCTAATAATGATGGGTATAATGATCTAGTAGCCTCAAATTGGTGGAGTCATGATGTTTCAATAAGACTTTGGAATGACACATCTGGTGATTGGGATACACATATTAGAGTATCCGTTGGACTTGCTCCTTTAGGTGTTTCCATGGGAGATGCAAATAACGATGGGTATAATGATATCCTGACGGCTAATACAGATTCTAACTCCGTCTCAATTATTCAATGGAATTCAACTTCTGGAGGGTGGGATCCTACGAGAAATATATGGATTGGAGGTAGCCCTCAATTCGTCTCTGTAGGAGATATTAATAATGATGGATATAATGATATAGCAGCAGCAAAACAAGGTGTTAATAGGATCGGAATATTATTATGGAATACAACTATTGGTGATTGGAACCCTCCTTTTAATAGAAATGTTGGAAATTCTCCTAGAAGTGTTTCTATAGGAGATGCTAATAATGATGGGTATAATGATATGGTAGCTGCAAATTCTGGCTCCGATGATGTGTCGATATACCTGTGGAATGTAACTTTAGGAGATTGGAATCCACAAATTAGAAGATCAGCCGGAAATGGCGCTTGGAGCGTTGTCATTGGGGATGCAAATAACGATGGGTATAATGATATCGTAATAGCAAATTACCTTAGTGATGATATAACCATAAGATTATGGAGTTTTCCTTGTATTAAAATTTTAACACCAAAAAATACTTTCTACAGAAAAGCATTAGAGGGTGTTTATCCAGCGACCTTTGGGTTTGACGATGATGCTATTGGAGAATCGCAACCAAAGAGATTCAATAACTCTTATTCTACAAGCTGTAGTGGTGAAGTAATCTCCGAACTTGACGGTCATAAAAAAGCATTTAGTGCTTATGATAATAATAATGGTGGTTCAGCCATAGTTATGCAAAGATTTAACGAGGGGGGATTCCAAAATCAAACTCATGGAACAATAGAATTCTGGTTTAGAGTCGGTTCTATCAATGTTAATACTGAAATCAGGTTAAATTGGGGTTATGGAGTAAATGATGCCTCAATTGTGTTAAGACTTAGCAGTTCAGGGCAATGGCAACACAATAATGGTACTTGGAACCAACTACCTAATATATCTAATCCGTTACCAAATACATGGTATCATATTAAGATTCATTTCAGATGTCAAGCAGCTCCATCTTATTTAGGATTAAATGAGAACCATTATGAGGTTATTATCGATGGTGTGAGTAGTGGATCACTTCCTTTCTCCACTTTGACGACAGAAATTGCAATGTTCATGCCGATTTATACAGCATGGGGGCCTTATGGTGGAAATTATGCGTATTGTGATGCTATTGGATATTCTTGGGATTCAGCTTATGATGTGGGAGATAATTTAAATGAGGGAATGCGACTCAGTTTTGAAAATAATACTATTCTTGATTGGATTGCATATTCTTTAGATGGACAAGATAACAAGACTATCTTTGAGCAAGAAATCATGCCAATGCCAGAAGATGGTACCCATACAATACAAATATTTGGTAGAGATGCTGAATCTAGAGAAATTCTTGAAAGTGAAATTCGATATTTCACCATTGATACTACATATCCTGAAATAATAATTCATTCCCCAGGTGATGGTGAAACCTTTGGTTATATAGCGCCTAAATATAACATTTCCATTATTGAAAAAAACCTCGATTCAATGTGGTATACTATAGATGGTGGGGTTACTAACTATTCAATTAGTAAACTGAATGGATTTATTGATCAATATGCGTGGATTGATGCACCTTTGGGTCCAATAACTATAGGATTTTACGGAAAAGATCTAGCTAACAATACGAATTATAAAGAGGTTGTAATAACTAAGGGAAGACTTTTAAGCATTGATATTATAAATCAATCTTTTTCGTTGTCAGAGTTTACAATCGAATTTGCAATTAATAATGAGAGTTATGAGGCAATCGATTTTGCATCTATCCAAATGTGGTGGAATGGCGTAGATGTGTCTGCTGATATTCAAAATCTTGGAAATGGATTGTATTTTATATCATTAGATCCAATAACGGTTGCGCCTGGTGATGATCCCATTCTCCTTAACATGACCATCTCTGCGATTGGATATGAAGAAAAATATTTCGAAACATATATTGCAGTAGATCCGGAAATACTCCAAAAAGGAGACGGAAAAGTTTCTGAAGAGCTTCCTTTACCCTTAATCATAACTATTTCAGTGGTAAGTGCTGGAGCAGTTATTGGATTAGCAAGTATCTTTTGGTACAGAAGGAAAAAGCGAGAAGTATAATGTTTTTATTTTTTTAAAAAATCCTTTTTTTTTTTATATTTATATATTATTTTTTTTTTATATAGAGATAAGAATTTTATAGAAATTGCTGAAATGAAATATTTTATTGACAATTTATATAATGAATATTTAATATTTTTGTATCAGAAAGAGGTCAAAAATTTAACAAGAATATTAATTTCCTCTATATTCTTAGGGTATAGAAATCATTTTAATTTTGTGAACAAGAATCGACTAACAAATCGTGGTCTGCATGTCAAATCAGCAGATCGATGTCTCCATTTTAACCCATCTTTTCCGGAAACTTGGCAAAATGTACATCCAAAAGGCATCCCCTCGAAGTTATAATAGTAAAAGCGTGAGTTCCCAGTTTGGCATGCCAGCTTTTTCTTTTTTAATGTATGAGTAAAAATCAACCTATTTTGTAGATATGTTCATTTATTCAGTTCCTTCACAAAGATACTTATTAATTTACAAAAAAGTAAAAGTTAATTAGATCGTAAAACTAATTATTGTATTAATAATTTTTTATATTAAGATTAATGAGGGAGATTTTATGAAATATAAATATTGTTATTATACAATTCCTTTACCTTTACTTGAGATCTGGAATAAGACATTAACTTTTTGGCAAGAATATCGAGGAAAAGTAATGGATCAACAAACTTCGGATAATAATATATATCGTACATTGGAAATTCATCATAAACCAACAGCAACTTCTTTCGGCGAGGTTTATCAAATAACATTTGGTTTTAATCCAAAAGATTCAATGACATATGTAAGCGTAGAAATTTCACTGATTTGGGGTGATGGCTTATAATGGCGAAAAGCGAAAAGTCTAATGAAAAAATGGGCACAGATAATGGGGGTACCTCCTATGAAGTTATGTAAAAGTCCTGATAAGAAGTATTCTGAACTTTTAACTAATTTGAGTAATATATCCACACCACAGCAAACTTAAATTTTGAGATTTCTGAGACTTAACTTAATTTTTCTTTAATTTCCCAATTTAAAAAGAGTAGGTTTTCAGTTTTAAAGTTGGGAAGATGTTTCTAATACCTTTTTCAGTGGTATGGAAAGTGAGGTTTTTATTTAAAGCATATGCTATAGCGAAACAATCGTTATATGATAAAATCTTAGCGTGTTGACATTTTAATAGCCCTGCTTTAATTATAAGAGATTGATTTAGATTTACTAATTTAATTGGATATGTATTAAGAAATGTTGCTAATATTGTTTCCGCTGCCACTTTTCCACTTAATTTACAAATATGAAAAAAAGATTCAGCCAAGAGAGGGGATAAAATATGTGCCTTAATTTTTTCTGCTTTAATATTTTTAAAAAGTTGTGAAATAGGCTGAGGAGTGTTTTTTGAATAAAGGAGTGTGATCATTCCTGTATCTAAACAGATATTTTTTCCCATTATGTTTCCCTACTTAATTCTTCTGTTTTACTCTTTTTCATTTGGTCTAACATTTCTTTTGTAGTGTAAGAATTTTTCTTCAATTCATCAGTATCCTGTAATGGGATTATCTTCAGTGTGCCTTCATCTTCAACAATCAGAACTTTATCACCATCCTTTAAACCATAACTCTTTCTAAATGCTGCGGGTATTGTTATCATTCCTTGATTTGTAATGGTGACCTTCTTTTCCTCAATAATTTTTTTAACGTCCATTTTTTTCACTAAGTAATTTATAAAAATACTAAGTATATATAATTTTCACTAAGGATAGTATTCCTTGAAATTTTATTAAACTTTTTTAGGTGAGGTTATAGTTTTATTTTGTAATATAATTGGAATCATACTCTTTTAAAGCATCAGTCAGGACCAAACACACTTTCTTCAAAAGGTTCGTATCAATTTTGTCGATTGTATCATTAAGGGTATGCATATAAGCATATGCTTCCACTTCACCAATACCATATCCTTGAAGACCTCTATCTCCTAAAAAACCTCCATCGGAATGAGTGCCGAAAACTCTATTCGTAATGAAATGG
>Ga0209977_10000358_pt1 | contig 17777 bp, 14 predicted proteins | sample SumtaG_2_FD_183113 | JGI IMG/M metagenome (GOLD analysis project Ga0209977, IMG submission 183113) | Deep subsurface microbial communities from Indian Ocean to uncover new lineages of life (NeLLi) - Sumatra_00607 metaG (SPAdes) (version 2) | ecosystem: Environmental > Aquatic > Marine > Oceanic...
AATTCGTTCAAAATCACATTGTTCTTCATATATTTCTCTATATTTCTCAACCAATTCATCCCTTAAAGACATCCAATCTGCTTTTAAATTAACAATAGTCCCATCTAAATCAAAAATTATAACTTTTTTAGCTTCAAAAGAGATTTTCGTCATTTTTATTCTTATTTCTCAGAATTAACGGTTTTTTATATTTGTCGATAATAAAGAACTTTATATCCAATTTTATGAAAAGGACATGTTTCAATACAGACCGAGCACCCAGTAGTTTCATAAAAATATCCAAAACATTTATCACTATCAATTCGAGTCGTTATTCCATTATGTTTTACAATTGGTTCATCATAAATTGCATTTACAGGACAAAAATGAATGCATCTTCTACATTTTTCACAATATTCTGAAATTTTAAAATCTTCATATTGATTTTCAGGGAGAGGAATAAAGATTCTTTCTCTTACTATTTTCCTAACAGTAGGAGAAATGATTTTCCTGTCATATAAATCCCCTAAAAAGATTACATAATCAGCATGTTCTTTAATAGCAGCTTTTACGATTTTTTCACAGTTATCAATCACATCTAAGTTTCTCTCAGATATATTTAATGTGTAATTCTTACGGTAAGGATATGATTTTCCGAAATGGGTATCACCGATAAAATAGATTTTTGTCACTTTTTAGTCGTCCTCTAATACTGTTAGGTCTTTACTTTTAATTTCCTCAATTTTTTCCACTGTAGTCTTTACTAACCCAAGCTTCTTTCTCAATATTGTCTCATCCTTATAATCAAGCACCTTAACGACTGATGGTACAGCTATTGCATCCCCTCGAACGAAACATTGTCGTTTCTGAAGCCCTGAAATCACCCCACGCCATTTTTTTGAGTCTGGTAATGTTTGAACAACACGTTTAATATCTTTATCATCGGTCATGTGCATGACAAAGGTATTTGCAATTTGCGAATAGACTTCTTCATCGATTTGAGATGGTCTTTGATCAACAATGGCCATTGTTAGCTGAAATTTTCTCGTTTCTCGAGCTATCTTGTCGAAAATTGTATGTCGTATAATACCTGTTTTCAGGAATTTATGCGCTTCTTCTACAATCACCACCAAGGGAGGTAATGTGCTCTCATCCTCTTTAGCAGAATACATATTATATAACCTTCGTGTAATCATATTTGCTATAAAGAGATATAGATGAGTATTTATACCATATTTCGCAAAATCCACTACAATAGACTTACCTTCCATTACTTTATCAAACATATGCTCCAAGCTATCTTTATGGTCAGTGTTCTTTCTTTCCTCTAAAAATTCATATCTTTCAAATGGAACAATTCTATTCTGTAACGCTCTTAGTGATAAAGGATGGATATCATGCTCCTCCGCATCAATATTTTGAATTGCATCTAATAAACTAGCAAACGTGATAGTTCCTCTTCGTAGTAGATTTTCAATCTGATATAGCGTATTCACAGAAGCCTCTCTTAGGCTTTGGGCGCTTGCGATAATGTCGCTGGAAGTAACATTATCTTTGTATATGAAGAACCGTTCAGCCCCATCTGCTACTTTTTTATCTACTTCACTCAAACGATAGATCTGGATTTTATCCAAGAAATAGAAGGCAAGTCCTTTAGTATTATCCGCACGAGAGACCAGTCCATATTCTCCCTGCATGTCAAACAGTACCAGTTGAGATACATTGTGTTTTAGGATGTAGAGACATAGAATCTTATTTAGTATTGACTTGCCAATTCCTGTTCTCCCAAAAAGACCATAAGGCTTTTCTACTAACAATTTAAAATCTATAGGTACTTCATATTCAAACCCTCTTAGCGTACCAATCGCTTCAGAAAATTCAGAGATTTGATAAATAAAATTGATCTCTTCCTTAGTGACCTCTCTTCCTATTGAAAATATGGGAGGTATGGTATCAAATCCTCTCATAAATTCTTGATATTCCATCTCATCTCGTATTTTATTAGGCAATAGCCGAAGACACATGAGATCAGCAAGTCCATAAAATTCTTTACCCCGTATTCCTTCTATTTGTGGAGGTGGTAAAAGCCCCGTAAAGGGTGTGTTTGCAAATTTCTCCGCTAATTCATTACCAGAATAATAGAGTCTCATGATTAATGAATAATATAAGTATTTATCAGACTCTATAACTAACGGTTGCCCTATGCGCAAATCATCAGGACGATGTTGCACTTTTAAGGTAATCACACTACTTGGAGGTCCTGTATCCGCATAACAGACCTCCCCAATCTTATCTTGCTTAACGTCATTTTCTAATTCTTCTAATTCAATATCAATATCTTTTTTTTCTGACATAATTTTATCCATTTTCTAAAATATGATTATTATTATTATCGTGAAATTTGATCTAAAATTTCATGGAAAGAATTAAATTCTCTCCCATTCATATCCACAGCCCCATCCAAAATATCTTCCGAGCGTAACCCAAGTCCTTGTAGTTCCCTTATTAATTCAAGTTCGTAAGATTCTTTGAGATCTCTCACACTTTTAGCAAGTCTATGGGTCTCCATAAGGCCAATATGATATCCTGGGAGTAAGTGTACCATTGAATAGGCGGCAATTGAGGAGAAAAACGCATCCTTATCTAGGATGTTTCGGTCAACGTCCACTCGAAACCATTTTATCGCATCTTTATGGAACTTAGCAAAATGAACATCACCCCATACGTCGAACTTTGTTTGCTGCTCTAATATTTCTTTGGGAATATATACATAAGTTAAATCTGGGAATGTGTTATTATAGTATTTTTTTAGAAAAAAATCATCGGTATATACATTTCCCAGTAAATGAGTACTTGTGGATTTTGAGATTCCAGCAAGTAAAATATCGTTCATACGGCAATTAACTAAGATTTGTTTATATATTTCTCCACGATTTAACTCTTTAAACGTTAGGAGCGCTCCATCTTTAATAAGAATACAATTCTTTCTAGTTGCTGATATCTTTTCTAACGTTTTATCTTCTAAATAAGTCATGATATTTGAGGCAAATATTTGGGCTTTTCTATCCTGAAACCTACTAGCAATATCTGCAACAGTAGAAAAAACAGCAGGTTGAGAAGACAATACCATACTATTAAAACTGAGTAGATTAGGATGGTCATAGATCTTTGGAGTCGCATTTATACAATAGTGGATCTTACCATTCTTAATCTTTATACAATATTCTGTAACAGCAATTCTAAACAACACAATCCACGTCTCTGCCCCTAAAAAGGAAAATAAAAAACAATAGGAACCATCGACAGTAATTAATGGAAATGTTTTAGAAATATTCTTAGGTAAAGAAAATTGGTACGCTTCAATTTCAGGTTTCGGTTTTCCCTCTTCCTCTTTAGCTTGTTCACCGATTTTTGCCAGTTCTAATAATTCAATTACCTTTTTTACATCTTTAGTGTTCATTTTTATCCTGTTAATTTGCCTTTTCTTAATAATATTAAATTGTACATAAATATATAAAAAATTTTATCTTGGAATCAATACATTCCTTTAGTACATTAAAATCTTTTTTGCTGTTCATCCTTATCCTTCAAACCTACCTTTAATTTATTTTAAGATCTACATCACAATTTTTACACCGAATTATTTCTCCATCAATAAATTTCTGAACTTGAACACCCGAAATTGAAGTATAGCAATAGGGGCATAATCTTGAGAGAATTGAGACCCTCATATCATAAAAGTCATCTTCAATATCAATGATTTTGTTATGAATTAATTGTTTTCTAGTACGATCACCTATTTCGGCTAAAAATGCTGTTATTTGTTGTTCATTATTACCAGATACTTCAATTTCTACTTTTTTATTTGTGCCATCTAATAAAACATAAATAACGATTTGGTTCTTCTTGACTTTTGTGATCCCATAAAACCATGCTTCTCCAAATCTATCTTCTTCAGAGAAATCTTTAAAGATTAATTTAATATCAAATTTGCTAAGTACAGATAAGATAGATGAAAATATTGAAAGTGATTCTTCAGATTTAATAAGCGGAAATATTTTTTTATCGTGATGAGCAAGTTTTCGACGAAGGCTTTTAACCCTTGCTAAATTAGCATCTACTTCAGTAAAAAATATAGGGCAGGTAATTGAAATCATTTTAGGTTTCATTGTTAAAGCATGTGGTTTGTCTCTTACATCAAAAAAACTTACTGTTGCATTTATAGGACTCTCCATACAATTGATAGGTTCTAAATATAATGAGATAACTTTCTTTTCTTTTACCCCTAATTTTGAAATAAGAAGGCTATCTCCTTTTCTTTCATAACCAGGCTCATTTAATATCCATTTTAATGCATCTGGAATATTAAATGTAATTTTTAAATTGGTAAATGGAAATTTTGTGTTATTTTTTAATCCTATTTTAAATCTAATTTGACCTCCAATGAATTCAAATTCCCTAACTATTGATAATAATGTTTCCTTTTTCTCTTCTTTTATTACTGAGGGAATTTTATAATCTATTATATCCATCTCATTAACTTTAATCTTTTTTGAAATTGGTGCTATACCAATTAATTGGTCCATTTTATCTTGAAGCCTAAGTTGAAATTCTCTACAATTAATAATTCTTGTTTCTAAGCTTTCACTTAAAGGCTTAAATAATGTATTTTTATTTGCTTTTTCTTTTGCTTCAGAATATGTAAAAATTATACCATTAACCATCTTAATCGCTTTTCTTAAATCTTTTTTCTGTAATGAACGAGCCTCTTTTAATTGATTATCAGCATTTAATATTAGCATCTCAATTTCTGATTGTTTAAGCCTTATTTCTGTATTTTTTATTGCTTTTTGGAGATCATCAGAAGAAAAATTCAATTTTTCAACTTTATTCAAATCAATGGCGGCTTGAAAGTTTGAAATTGCTAATCGCCATTACTTTCTAGCTATTTGTAAATCCGATTTCTCATAAGCCTTCAAAGCATTTTCATTATGAACATTGGCCCTCCCTTTATAAGCATTAAACATACTTTCTTTCAGAATTTTTAGATTTTCTTTAATCTTCTTTTTTTCAGCTGCTTTTTTTAATGCTTCCTCATAATAGTTTATTGATTTTTTCCAATTTTCTATTGCTGGTTGATAAGACTTTTTGGAATAGTTTTTATTTCCCTTTTCTGCAAATTCTTTCGATTTTCTTAAAAGTATTTGAAATTCATTTAATAATAATTCTTCTTCTTCTTGTTTAACCAAAGTATGATAATTTATTTTTATTGAAAAACGAAAATTTAGAAGGAAAATTAATAATATGGTTAAAAAAGTCCAAAAAATACAAATCAAGGCTAAATTTATAAATTCTTTCCACAAAAAAATACTAAAAAATGTCCCTATGATAAGAATTATTGAAATGAAAAAAAATGCTTGATATCGGTCAAAAAAATCTCTTAATTTTATAGATTTCTTTCTTGGTATGATGTATTTTGGAGCTCCATATAAATTATTATCCGAGGATGTCAATACCATATAAATTGCTATAATTGACCCTATCGCCACCCAAAATCCGAATATAATATGTACAGAGAGCCATACATTATAGTATGATCCCACTCCTATAATGCTTAAATATATACTCATTCCAAACCAAAATGGATAGCATAAACATATTGACTTTATAGCTCTCAAAAAACGCTCAGGATTTTTGGTCACAAGATAATACGTTATAATGGACCATGAATAACAGCCAAAGCAAAACGATGAAAATGTATTTGTGTATATAAGATAATTGTCTGTTAGCTGTACCCAATCAAAAACCCAACTGAAAATAATATCTTTAATTATAAGATAATGTATTGAAATTCCTACATCAACCCACCATGCCACAAAAAATACAAGGATAGGTATAAAATATAATATATTTCTTGAAACTAGTTTCTGGTTTATTTTCAGCTTAATAACGAAATAAACAACTATTAGTATTCCGTAAACGATATAAGGTGAAATAATAATTAACAACAAATCATTAGTGAAGTATGACACTGTAATTGGAATAATTATAAGGCATAGAACAAATACACACACAAACCCGAATATTTTTTCATATTTTTCATCAGTCATTTTATTCAACCATCCTCTTTATGCTCAATTATAAAAAAAAACTTTTTCTCATAAACCTTTTTCCTCTTAATTTAAGCAGATGTAAAATTATCTTGATAATTCTCCCTTCAAACTGTCCTTTTTTAATAATAGAATAATTTTATTTTCTTTACATTTATATAAAAATTTTATTCTCAAATTTTCTACGAATGAAAAATCCTAATACCACCAAGGAATCTTTCCACTTCTATTCTGAGGTTTAATCCCTCTTCGTACAAACCCGGAAATTCGGTCACTAAAACTTATTGTTACAGGCAATTTCGGTGTTTTTGTAGTACCAAAATGCATCATTCTAAACACCATAACCGAGATAATAGCATTATCTAAGCTTGTATCCTTATCACAAACACGGATTCTTAGAGGGTTAGCAGTTTTAGCACCTTTAACCTTATTGTTTATAATAATAGCTTCTTTTTGACTTATATAGAAAATTTGATTTTTATCAGGATTCAGAGGAGTATTATCTGTTATTTTAAACAAACGGGGAACATTCCTTTTTATGACTTCAACAAATTGGAATTTGATATTATATTTCTCACCCAGTTCTTTCAGATATGGTATTTCTTCACCTCTAAAATAGCCATCTCTATGAATCATTATTGTCTTGCCTTGGAACATTGTCTTAGCGAAAATTCTTTCTAATATGATTTTAGGTAAGGTCTCTCCTTCTATTTTGTCTTCTTGAATGTCATATTGCTTAAAAGTTCCATCTTTTCCATAAAAACGGGCGGTGGCAGCATAATTTTGAGAACCTTTAAGATTCTTCTTCTGCTCTCTTGAAATATCTATACCTACAAAATAATCTGCAAAATCTAAAGAAGATGCTAAAATATAAGGAATATTTTCTGTTTTGGCAAGAATTCCTAATATTACATTAGCAAGGGCCCATTGTAATTTCTCACGAATTGTTTTTTCAAAGATAAATTGACTTTTAACTAAATTAAAAGAAAATAGAGAAGATTTAACCAGTTCATAGACTCTATCTTGGTTCGTCGTTTCAGGCAGTATAGCTATTATTATATCACAATTCTCACTTGAAATGGTTTTAACTTTTTTTTCTATCTCAATTGGGGAAATTTTGTCAAATTTTATTGTATTTTTTAGTTTTGGAGTAAATCCTAACTCAATCAATTCAGTTTTCAGCTTCTCCCAAAAATCTTGATATCTGTTAAATGTTGAGCTTAATAAAAGCACTACTTCTAAAGAAGGATCGCTTTCAAATTTAGGAGATAATTTATATATTCCATGTCTTTTTAAAATACCTAACACATATTCTTCTTCTGAATGGATGGAGCCATCTTTAAATTTCAATTGATTTTTAAAACCGATTTCTTCCCCTTTTTTAAATAAATCAGGAGTATTTACAGAGTTAAAATTTCTAAGTAAATATATCTTAAAAAGAGAAACAATCTCATTTTCAATTAAATCCCGTTTTTCAGGAGATATTGTTAGATGAGACATTAATTTCGATGCACTCGCTTCAAATAAATGAGCATTTTTCGTTATTACTAATGGATGCAATGTACTTGCGGTATAGTGATAAAACCCATCTATAATTAAAACTACTTCATTATCCGGAGCTTCATGAAGTCTTTGTCTAATTTTCTCACGTTTTGTATAACTTAATAATCTTTTTCTATGATCCTTTAATATTCCTGCAATTCCCGATATTTTTCCTGTATGTTCAAGTTCTATATCAATTACCGGAAAATTAATAATTTCCTCTTTATTTTCCAAAGTCTCTAAGAATTTTTCGAATGTGTCCTCATAATAAATATTGGATTTAATAGATACTGAAATTGCAGGAAGATTATTTATTGACCAACCCCGAATTATGCATTCCTTTTTGATTTTAATTTTAGCTTCCTCTTCTTTATACTTATCCAAAATCCGAATTATTTCATTTTTAAAGTGAGTTTTTAAAAAATTAGCTACAAAATCTGCAATTGCTTTAGTTGATGGAGTCTTATCCTTTATAAATTTGATTTCTGTTAAATTTTTATAAGTTTCTGATTCCTTTGACCATAATTCTTCAACAAATTTATTCAACTGTTTTTCCTCAATAAAATAATTTGAGAGTAATATATAGTCTGAGAAGTTCCAAAATCCACTAAACTTATTACGTAGTTGGTAACCTAATTTACCCCCAACTTCATTTAAATTTCCGCCAATCAGTTTTAATTTATAACAATATAAGTTACCCAAATTTTCAGGATTTAATTGATAAAATTCACTCATAACACCATTTTGAATATCAAAGGTTTTTTCCTTTTTTTTATCTCCAAATTGATCAAAAAATTTGATTAATTCTTGTTTTTTCGGATAAGCAGAATGCCATAAAGTATTTGGCTTTTGCTTGAGCTCAATATTACTTGTATCCGTAAGATCAATAAAAAAAGTATAGTCTTGGCTTCCTTCTTTCCGGTTAAAATAAAGTCTTTTCATTTCATGCTTCTCCCAATAATTAGGTTTTGGAAGTTGCGGAAACTCTTTCATTAAATCGTCTATAATTTTATTAAAATTCATATCAATCAATTCGCTAAATCTCTATCCTTCAAATCACAAACTGATTTTTTCCTTTAAATACTTTATGATATACATATCTAGAAAAAAGTATACATATATATAAAAAACTATTATTAACTAATAAATAATAATTTTAATGAACAAGAAAAAGTAATTGAAAAATATAAGAAAAGTTAGAAACATGAATGAGAAATACAGTCAGATTGTTTTAGTCGGTCATTTACCTCAAAAATTAATTTTCTCTATTGATAAAGAGATAACTCATAAAGTAATATTTATTACAGAAAAAAAACCACTCCCTGGAACACCTGAAGCGAAAAAGATATTAAAAGAATTAATAAAATATTACGAAGATCGTAAAATTCCAGCCCAGAATGTTGAATTTGACTTTCATATACAGACTAAACCAATTGCTGAATTAACGCACCTTATTTATCAGCAAAAACTTCAGGGATTGAATGATATTACGATAAATATTTCTGGAGGGCTACGATATATGGTTATTTGGTTATATATCGCATGCTCAATAACTAATACTAGAATTATCCATGGTGATTTTATCTATGAAGGGAGTAAGGAAGTAGGCATATATTCTAATATGAATATACCAACTATTCCCTTTCAACTCATTACAGATAAACAATTTGAATTTTTAGATTTATTTTTTAATAGTTATGATAATTGTCGTGATTTTTTTAATCCAGACTTATCATTTAATGATAATCCGTTATTATTTAATCGAAAAAAATATAGATCATTAGAAGAAATAAAAGGAGCATTAGAGAACAAAAGAAATGGGTCTTTATCAAGAGGTTCTATAAATGGTTTTGTTCAAAAACTAAGCAAAATATCTGCCATAAACATTTATCCTAATCCTAAAGACAAAAAAGAGAAAACAATTGAAATTAGCTATATTGGAATAGCATATTTCATTCACAAATTATTTTTAAAACCTAAAACCAAATACTAAATACATCTTTAATGAAATTTATTATATAAAATATTATCTTTCCTGAAGGTAAAATCTAAAAAAAAACTGTTTTAAATTCCTAAGAGCTTTCCAAAGGTCACTCTTTTTCTTATTAATTAATTATTTAAATAATAAATCACTTGAGCCACAATAAGGGCAAAATACTGGATTTTCTCTATCAGACAGTGGAGTTTTACACATATTACAAATGATATTTTCAAATTTTGATGATCTTACCGATGGTTTTAAAGGCGTTGATGAAGCTACTTCTTTCGGAACTCTGGCTAATTCTTTAATCATATTACTATCGATTAAATATTTTCCAACTCTCCTTGCTGACTTAATATCATATTGCAATGTCTTTAATAAATCATAGAGAGATGGTACATCAAATTGTTTTATAGCTTCGTCTGCTTTATTGCTAATATCTTGATCATCAGAAAAAGATTCAGAAGGAAGTACATTTATTAACATCTCGTATTCATTAATTTCGCTAATATGAACGTCGCAAAACTTAATCATTTCCTTATCTGAAGGTTGTTGTCCATCTTTAATCTCATATTCTAGGATCTTTATTACTTTCTGGGTTTTTTCTTTTAATTCTTCAACAATATACTCCTTTATCAGACTAAATAGTTCTTTTTGAATCAGAAATGATATTCCAACATATGCAAATTCAGGATTATGAGATGAATAAATCCCTGTAATACCTTTTTGGATTGTAATTTTTTGCCCCTTTTTATATATAAGAGTATATAGTTCATTTCTTTCAAATAGATCTTTAAGAAAATTCAAAGTATTAATATTATAAGTCATTTTTAGTGTCTCTATAAAATCTTTAATATTAGGAGTATCGGGCTTCCATTTCTTTAATTTTAATTTGTCCATTATTGAATCTAAGAACGGGACATATTTAGGGATTATCTCAGTATTTCTGCTTTTCCCAGAAGAAATCCAATACAGTGGTTTTAAGATGCTCAAATGAATTATATCTTCTTCTTGTATTTCTTCTCCATAAATTGCGTTATATTGAACATTTAGACAAGAATAATTTTGTACAGGACAATTTTTATAAAGGTTTAAAAATCTTATTGCGATCTTATTAGATTTTTTACTTCTCTTTAGAAGGAGATTCTCGAATAATTTAATATATTCAAGCTTAGAAAGTTCATCTCTAATTATTTTCTGATAATTATCGATATCATATTTGTTCTTTTGAAATTCAAGAAATTTATTACACTCTAACCTTAATGTCTCAACTGCTTCGTTTGCTTCTGATGATGTAAGTTCGTGAACTATTTTTAAATTACGCTCGATATACGGATAATTCTCCTCTATACCATAACCCGCACTCATGGAAGTTGGATTTAAAGCCCATTGTAAAAGACCATCTAGCATAACGATATCTTTTCTATATTTTGTAATTACTTCTTTGATTATTTCTTCTGCCATTTTAATCTCTTAATTTTTTAGGATAGACAATTTTTAATTTTTTAGATTAATTTATTTTAGTTAATTCCTAATTATAAATACCTATATATATAAGATTTATTTTTTAATTCCTATTTAGCGTTTAACTAGATTTATTTTCTAAAATAATCATCTATTATTTTAATCCATGGATGTTGTTTGATTGCTTGTATTATTATTGCAATTTCATCATTATTTTTAATGTTATTAATGCATTCTCGGATTTCTTCAATCGATTCTGTCTTAATCTTAGAAATATCTTGAGAGATTTTATTGGATAAATCGGTAGTTAAACCATCAATTTGGAATTTATCAAAAAATATTATTTCATAAATTAAAAAATTTATTAAATCATCAAATCTGAAATTAAAGACTCAAATTATGATCTATTTATTAAAGGAGTAGACATTAGAAAATTAGAAGAAGAGACCATTTGTACATAATCATATAACTAATAAAAAATGGCGAAAAAGAAAGTGAAATGCCCTACCTGTGGGCATATATTAATAAATCCTAACGATCCTCGTCACGTTAAATCTCCAAAGCATCAAGAAGCATTAAAACAACGAGGAAATGTACAAAAGACATTTTTACTTCCTAAAGAATCAATTCAACCTATAGTAAAAAGTGGTTATTTCCCAAAAAATGAATTAACAACCACAACATTATCAACTTTAGAATTTCGTGTAAGATCTCTAGAAGATAAATTAGTTTCTCCTTATAAAAAAATTAAACTTGAGGACTTTAAAAAGCAATTATTTAATGAGTATAACCATCTTAATCCATCAAGAGATATATCTGGTGTAATTTTTGAAGTATTAAAAAGAAGGATATGTAGAAAATTAGAAATTTCTTTTGATTACTTTGAAGATTTAATCTATGATTTACAAAAAAAAGAGCGTATAATTGCTATTCAAGCAGGGAGAGGTAAAAAATATATTCACATTAAAATACCATAAAAGGTGAATCTTTGACTAGAAGAGAATTATTAAATAAATTGAATCGATTAAAAAAGGGGTTACCTACAGATTTAGTTTATATTAATCGAATAATCGATAACAAGCATGTTCAAGTACCTCATGGCTATAATGTGTCTACAATTGATGAATTTATTGAAAAAGATATTCAATCAGTATTGAGTTTAGGTGGTTCAATAATTAGACCGGTTCTGGGAATGTTTGGATCAGGAAAATCTACCATTTTAAATCGTACTGAACAAATAATACCTCTTATAATTTCAAATGATAAATATTTACCAATCAGAATTAATTTAGAAAATGTTCCGATTGTACAACATCAGGAATTTATAAAAGCAATAATGAAACAAGTTTTTCCTATTATTCAGACTGAACAATTTAAAAAAATGTATATTCAATGCAATGATGAGGAATTAATCGAGATATTCAAAGGCTATGAGATCCTCAAAAATATAAGAAATCTTTTTTCATCCAGTGCAACAGATAGAATACCCTCAAAAGCTTATTTTCTCGATGAAATTGAAGAAGATAAAATTTTTCAAGTAATCGAAGGAGTAATTCAACTAGCAAAAAAATATAACAAAACTGTAGTCATTTTGGTCGATGAATTAGAATCTCTGATTAAATCTGATGAAAAAGGAATCTTAACAGAAATCATTGTATCAAGATTTCTCAGAGGAATAATTGATAGACATGATACATCTGTATATATAATTTTTACATGTTATAAGGATGCATATGATACATTAAAAGATAATTTTTATAAATTTTATCGAATTTCTGAAGGAAATGAGATAAAGTTAGGCGATTTTTCCGATGAAGAGAAAGAAGAATTGACAAAAAAAATATTAGAAGAGGCAATGGAATATACTTTTGGAAAGTTGAGTGTAAAAGACATATTGCTAAAACTTAAGGAAACTTTAGATTATTATGTGGGAAATCTTGTAAAATTAATCTCTAATGAAATTTATCAATATATTGATCAATTTAAAGAAATATCTAAACAAGTACAAGAACTCTATGAAAAAGATGCAAGAAAAGATATAGCCCTTCCGCTTCTTTTAGAATGGGGATTTAAACCCGCCAATATATCTGAGGCGCCCGAAAAAATAGCTGGTTTTAATTTTGATATTTTTGCTAGTGCAAGTGAAAGAAATAGAATTGTGCAAAGAGTTTTTGGGGAAATTAAATCAGTAACTTGTAATAAAAAATGGGCTGAGGATTTTATTAATTGGATAAATATTCAAATTTATACAAAATCTGGGGAATATGCAAAAAATAGAGATAAATTACTATTCATAGCTCCAGATTATACTCTTGAAGCAAGCAAGTTATTAGAAGAAAATGATGTTAAACCTATAAAATATCATAACCCAGCTGTAGAGAATATTTTAAAATCTGTAGAAGAAAAGAAATATGAAGGTCTAACAAAGAAAGAGAAAGCAGTTATTGATTATATAAATCAAACAAAATCTAAATGTCGAACATATGACGTCTTGATTAGAGACTTTTCAAAAGAGCTATTAGAGAGTCTAGTTAATAAGAAAAAGCTAATAATAAGAAAGGGAAAGACGATAAGACTTTGTTTGAAGAAATAATCTATGAAATTTAATTCAAAACTATATTAAAAATTTATAAACCATGATAATTATCATAATCTTGAAGATTTAATGAATAGAGAACAAAATGAAATCTAACAATGACGAAAATTAATAAAACTAAGAGAAAAATACTTCTGGAAATGTATCGCTTTGCCAAAGAATTATGTGAATCTGAGATTCCTCAAATCTATGAAATTGGTCATTATTTAATTGATAATCTTATTTCAAAAATTTGCATGTTAGTAGGAGAAGAAGAAGGTATTAACTTCGAAAGAACAACAACATCTAGAAAAATTAAAACATATGATTTCCCCGATTTGTATAAGAGAATCCTATTATCAAAATATAATAATGCTCCAGATTATTCAAAAGTTGAAAAATTACATGAGCAGAGAAATAATTATCAACACGGCAAACTTTCGATAGACCACATCTTCCATCGACAATATGCGTTAGATTACTTAGAGAAAGCAGAAAAAATAATGAAGATTACAGGTATTTTTGGTAATGACATTGAAATCGAAGCAACAAAATACTTTACAAAGGATTTACAAAATCACTATAAAAACGAAATTATAGAGAAGAATCAAGAACTTCAGATACAGTGTTTAAATTCTTTACGCAGTATTTGTTCATATTTATACGGGATAGATATAGGACATTCTGATAAAGACTCTCCTATATTAATATCTTCATTAAATTTTTTAAAAACTTATAAAGATTTAATCTCTCCTTTAGGTATTACTTACTTGGAAGACCCTATTAAAAAATCAACTGAAGGTTTTTTTTCATTTCAGAAAGGAGTAAAAATATTTATTCATGCAAATTGCGAAAAAAGTCTCGAATTTACTTTAAATCGTTTTCAATTTGAAGTTGGTAATATTGACAAATTTAATATTGATGGAAAGGAAGTGCAATCTTTTAAAGAGATTTCTCAAATATTAGAATGCCTTCATAAAAAAATTAGTCAAAAATATACCTAAGACTTTGATATAAAATATTTCTTTTGGTCTTATGGAATTTTCCACCGCCTCTACATTCTTTATTTTTTTCTTTTTAAATAATATTTAATGATTTTGATGGTAAAGTATCTGAATTTAAAAAAGCTTAAATATGAAGATTGAGTCTACGAACATAATTTTTATATTATCTTTTTTTTATATTAAATGCATTAATATATGATTATAATCCAATAAGCAAAATGATAAACTTTAGCTTATTTCCTAAGCTAAAGTAAGGAATCTTTAACTAATTTTTCTTGTTAAATTTATCCTGAGAGATCTATAAGAAAACTTGAAAATCTTGATAGTTAGGTAGGTGATAAGTTCATCTAATTCACTAAAAAAAAATAAAAATTATTAGAATCCAAAAGAGGGAATAGCAAAATCATTCATTGCGCTAAGACTTTTTGAGACCAAATAATTATTGTCGGGATTGGCTTTGGAAAATCGTTGTAAGAAAAAGAAACCTACTACGGGGATAAAGGTTCCAAGATATATGGAAATAGTTAGTAATAAAGAGAATAAAATTGCATTTCTAAAATTAGTTGTTCTTGACATGTTTAGATATAGGAAATTTGTTATTAAAAAGTTAAGTATCTTTAGTTTTCAAATCAGGATAGAATTTTTGTTATTTAACCCTAGTAGGACATAAAATTATAAAGAGGTTTTTATGTTGGCTTAGATGAGGACTCAACCTCATCAAAACATTGCTCTCTAAAAGTTTAATATTATCTTCGCTGATATTATTAAATATGGTGAATGGAAAATATATATATATATAATGTTCAGATCCTTAACTACTACCCATAATTCATTACGAACTTCCAAAGGATGATAAATTGCGATAATGTTGTCTGATTCTTTATCATAATTAATTAAGATCTTAAGGTCTGGTAAATACCAAAAATCATAAAAGAACGCATCAAAATTTAGCTTGTTTCTTGTATCAATAAATCAAGTGTAGTGGAATATAAATTTCCGAAATAAGGTTAAGAAATTTGTCGGAGTCTTGGGACTTAAATCATAATAATCCAATTTTAATCAGGTGAGTAACCCTGAATCGTATTATGATTGGCAATTGAAATTTAAAATTAAGCCTAAAGACGAAAAAAAGCGAAAGAAGCAAAATATATTAGGTATCGATGAAAGGGAATTTAACAAATTCTTAAAAGAATGGAAAGATAAAAAGTTATGAGAAGATCGGTTATCCGAAGAATTGTTGATACTTTAAGAGATGACGAGCTCTTGGCATTGTTAGGAATAGCTCAATTATTAAGAGATCAGTCTTATACGATCTTTAACCATGCTTTTAAAGAATATAAAAAACTGTGTAGAGACTATTCTGTAATTCCCCACGGTAAAGCAAGTCTTAGAAAATATATATACCAATTTATACATTTGGATCTAATTCGAAGAAACAAAATCAAGCATGAAAGATCTCTAGAAATTACGTTATTAAATATTCCTTCTATAGTACTTATTGGATTAGTGCATAAAAAATTGAAAAAAAATTAAATTTCATGATTATTCTCCACTACTAAAATCTTGACTCATTAAAATCTCTAATTTCGCATTCAAACTCTTTAAGATGCATCCACGTCTCTTCCAAATTTGTATCTTTCCTAAAAAGCTTAAATTGTATTTTCATTAATTTTTCAGCTCTCACAATATCAAAATCATTCCGTTTTTTGTCTTATAATTAAATATGATACTTATTAATAAAAAATTATTTCAAACCTTTGAGAGAATTCATATAAAATTCTTCTTGATTAAAAATTACTGTCATCGTCAAGCCTCTGGTTAAAATAGGTGTCTAGACTTTAGATTCTTTGATCGGGTTATATAATCAGGACATTGTTTATACCTCAGAAGTTTACAGCAATCGTTTATAGGTAACCTACACTGAGTAATAAAAGGACAATCAGAAAAGTTATTTTCATAAATATTTTCTACTTCACTTGTCATTATTATACAATTTTACCTGGAGTTTTTAAATAAAAAATTAAAAAATCAAAACTTTAAAAATCCGGAGTCAGGAAGTTTTGTAATTTCATCTTTATATTTGATAAATTTGGGTGGGATTTTTTCTTTATAAATAACAGTTAATATTCCTTGATAGAATGTTATAATTTGAGGTATAGATGAGAAAAATGTGTGATGAGATTGTGTGCATTGAAAATATTGTGGACCTTCAAGCAACATATTCAGTGCTAGATCTGAAATTATCGATGCTTATTGAAGAAATTGATAAAGAGTGTAAACAAGGAATGATTGATATTCTTCATTTTAAAATACTATTATATGCTTTAAGAGATATTCCATTTAAGGATGAAGAAAAGGCACGTCAGCTCTATACCACCTTAGGGGAATGTATTGAGAATGAGTTGTTTGGAAGATCTAAGAAATGGTCTATCCTAAGAATACTGAGGAAAGTACAAAGATTACAGAAATATATATTATGGGATTATATAATTAACGGGTCGTTTACTGTATTTAATGATGAGATCGATTGGTGGGAATTAAAAGTAGATATTGTAAGGCCTGAAGAAATTTTCCATTTATTTAACATGCTGGAGATTTAACTTTCTTTTTTTGGTCAATCTCAGTAAAATAAGTTACTTGTAAGATCTATTATAGGTGATAACTCGATGAATCTAAAATAAACTTTATCTAATAATATGTTAAAGATAATATTATGAAATATCGATTTGTTGCAATGTTGGATATTTTAGGATTTAAAGCTCTAGTAGAGCAATTAGGAATCGAAAAAATCCATCAGATAATGCTAGAGTTATTTAAATCTGCTCAAAGAGCTACAAATATAGATTTTGGAATGAAGATTGACAGGAGAATATTTCGTCATCCAGCGGTTAGGCTAAATTATTTTATATTCAGTGATACAGTATTATTATGGAAAGATTATCAAGAGATAAAACATGATAAGGAGGGTAAAGAGATTTTTGAGGGCAAGTGTACACTATTTAGAGAGTTTAACCGTGGAATTTCAAGGATTTTAGAATTAGCTCTTTTAAAAGAAATACCACTTCGTGGGGGGATCGCATTTGGTAAAACAATTATCAACATTGATAAAAGTAAAAACAATA
>Ga0209977_10000359_pt1 | contig 17754 bp, 18 predicted proteins | sample SumtaG_2_FD_183113 | JGI IMG/M metagenome (GOLD analysis project Ga0209977, IMG submission 183113) | Deep subsurface microbial communities from Indian Ocean to uncover new lineages of life (NeLLi) - Sumatra_00607 metaG (SPAdes) (version 2) | ecosystem: Environmental > Aquatic > Marine > Oceanic...
GCTTAAGGCCATGCAACTAAAAAGAAGGAGGAGTCCGCCCTGTGTCATGACTTGTCCCATGAATCCTGCTATCCTTTCCCCTGGCGAAGCTTTGAAAAAAAAGTAAAAAAGAGAATAGAGGCAACATAGATAGGCTGATGCCAAAAGTGCCAAGTTGACTTTTTTAAGCACTCTTTCTTTAAAGAAGACTATGTAAACTAAGGGGACAATCAAAAAGAGAAGGAGTTCTTTGCTATCTTTTAAGCTAGCCCCTGGATTGACAGACAGGAAGGATGAGACAAGCGATAAGATAGCATAGATAATTAAAGGCCAGAAAAAAGAGGGGAAGATGAACTTTTGTTTTTTCCTGATGAGAATAATGAGCCAATAGATGAGAGCAAAAAAGAGGAATATCTGGCTAAGACTGATTGATACCATAGAGAACAATAGATAAAGAGCAAGGAATAAGGGCAAAAGAGAAATCCAAAAGGTTTTTCCCTTATCAAAATAAAGATTCTTCATTTGCTTCATCTTTCATCAATGATTGTTCTATCTTCTCTTCATCCCTGCTTGCTCGTGCACTTATGAAACAAATGGCTGCCGTGAAATATCCGAAAATAAAACCAATGAAACAGCCGATAAGCATCCAAAATGCCCAAGATTTGAAAAAGCTCATTGCTTTCTAGCCTCCTTTTTGATTCCTTTTTCAAAAATTTTAAATTCCCTATATTTTAAGCTTTTTATTCCTATAAATGAGGCCATAATTATGGCAACCAAGAATAAGATAATGTTGAGATTCTTCCATGCGATAGTGACAAAAGCCAAAGTACAAAAAATAATACATATTCCGTATAGAATAATCACAACTTTTTTTTGAGAAAAACCACGTTTTAAAAGACGATGGTGAATATGGTCTTTATCAGCTTCGAAAATTAAGAATCCTTTTGAAAGCAGGAATTTTAATTTTCCGTTTTCATTTTGATAATTAACTAGACGAATAGATTTTAAAAATCGACGAATCATCGTAAGTAGAGTATCCGTAATTGGAAGGCCTAAAGCCAAGATTGGGGCTAAAATTGCCACCATAACTGCACCTTTGTGCGATCCTCGAAGAGAAAGTACTGCCAGCAGAAATCCTGAATCCCCGAGAAAAATCTTTGCAGGATAAAAATTATATCTAAGAAAACCTAAAATGCTTCCAGCTAAAATTAAAGAAACAAGAGCTATTCCAATATTTTGATAAATATAGGCAATGCCGAAAATAGTGATACAGACAATAAACGATGTTCCAGTAGCCAATCCGTCTAGCCCATCAATTAGGTTTAAGGCATTGGTGATTCCAACTACCCAGAGAATGGTAATCGGAATAAATAAAATACCTAAATTAATTGAATTCCCAGTAAAAGGATTAGTAATAATATGAATTCCAAAACTAGAAACAATTAAAAGAGAACCTGCAAGAATTTGAAAAAGAAATTTGACCCAAGGTTTGGTCTTTTTAATATCATCATAAATTCCAATTCCAAGGATAATAAGCTGTGCAATAAAAATCGACATCCATTTCGAAGTATAAAATTTCTCAAGGTATTCGAAATTAAATAGAATTCCCAGAAAAATAGTTAAATTAAAAGCAATGAATATTGGAATTCCGCCGAGAAGAGGCATTGGTTTCTTATGAGTTTTCCTCTTAGAAGGCAAATCAATAATATTTAATTTTTTAGCTATTAATCTAATTAAAGGGGTGATGAGAAGAGATATAGTAGTGGAGGCAAGAAAGAAAAGAAAGTATTTAATCATAAGAGGGGAGCTTTATAGATTTAATATAATATGGGATTTATCAGAATTATTAATAAAGAATATTTATCTTTAATGCATGAAGATTGGATCATTTTTTTCTTCCATATGCGAAAATTGTGATTTTAAAAATATTAGGAGAATATCGTTGATGAATCACTCCTAATAAGTAGAAGATGCGAGAGAATGCAAAATAAGATGGTTCTGTTTCGTAACCATATATGCAATGATTGAAACCGTATTTATTTAGCATATTACGAATTTTTTTTATCGTATTACATCTATAAAAGGTAGGGAAAACATCCTTGTCTTTCCTTTTTTCTTGAATTTTATTGACTATAGTACTATGTAATCTATTCGGCACCAATCGGGAGAATAAGCCGAAATAACTCATTATATTCGGCGTTCTTATACATAAATATCCTCTTTGATTTATTACCCTGTGACATTCAGAAAAAAACAGCTCAGGATTTTCAATATGTTCCAATACGCTGTCACAAACACACACATCCACTGAGGAATCTTCCAATGGCCAATGAGTACCTTTTATAAGATTGAACTCATCTAAAAATGGATTGTTCTCTCCATCCTTAGATATATCAATACCAATAACTTTTTTACATTTTCCCTTAAATATTCGAAGGTCTCTCCTTATAGATATAGGATCTTCGGCGTAGGAACCTCTACCACATCCTATATCGAGTACGATTGAGGAAGAATTTATAAAGGAATTTACCCTTATGTAAAAAGCTATTGTGCCGTCAATATCCGTAAAACCTCCGAATTTGCTTTCTGGATAATAGAAACTTTTATAGCCCTTCATTTAATTATTTTTATCTCAGATTTCAGTTCAAAGTTTTCAAAACCTTAAGTATTCTTTCAGATAGCTACTAATCTAATTAAGGGAGTAGTAATTAGAGATATAGCAATAGAAGTAAAAAAGAAAAGAAGATATTTAATCAATTCTTTTTGATGCTTTTATTTATTGGCTGACTTTAGACGACAATATGCTAATATAATATATTGATAATCTTAATAATATTCTCATAAAAAGCCCAAATATTACTATGCTTTTGTAAAATATATTAGACATTTTTTTATTATATTTTTTATAAAAAATATATGCACTTTTATGCAATTCTATTATTAAAGCAATTTTTTGATTTTTTGTACTTCCACCTACATAATGAATTATTTCAGCTTTAGGATAGTAAACCACTTTCCATCCGTTATTCCACATTCTTTTGCAAAGATCAACATCTTCAAAATACATAAAATAGTTCTCATCCAAAAGTCCTACTTCTTTAATTGCTTTGCTTCTTATCAACATATACGCTCCTGAGAGCCAGTCAACTTCTTTAGCATCTTTCATAAATAATTCATCTTTAAATAATATATTTTTTTTCACATATTTGCTTTTAGGAAATAATTTAGTTAAAAAAGAAGTTCTACCGAAAAATGCTGTTGTAATATCTGGAAACGCTCGGGCAGAGCCTTGTATGGTTAAATCTTTATTCAATAATCTTGGAGCAACTATGCCAACTTTTTTGTTCCTTTCTAAAAATGAAATCAACTCCTCTAAAATATTACTTAAAAAGATGGTGTCGGGGTTTAATAAAAGAATATATTTTCCTTTACTTTTAATAATTGCTTGGTTATTTGCTTTTGCAAATCCTTTGTTAATAGCATTTTGTATTAGTTTTACTTCTGGAAATTCTCTCTTGACCATTTCCGAACTATTATCAGAAGAACAATTATCAATCAAAATAATTTCAAAATTTATTTTTTTAGTATTTTCATAAATAAAACTTAGGCACTGTTCTAAATATTTTTTAGCATTATAATTCACAATAACGATAGATAATTCAGGGTCGCAATGCATTGAAAATTATTCCTCTTTTAAGATTTTTTCATAAATTTCCAACATTTTTTTTGCCAATTTTTTTCTTGAAAATTCCCGTACTCTCTGAAATCCTTCCTTTTTTAGTATTTCTCGTAAATCTTCTTTAGCTATTATTTTATATATTGCTTGGCAAAGTTCTTCAATATTATAGGGATCTACTAATATCCCAGCATTTCCTACTACCTCAGGAAGAGAAGAGACATTTGAGACGATTACTGGGACTCCACACGCCATGGCTTCTAAAGGAGGAATTCCAAAACCTTCATATAAAGAGGGATAAACAAAAAGATTAGCTGCATTGTATAATAAAGGAAGTTCTTCTTCTGGAACATATCCAGTAAAAATCACATTTTTCTTAATATTGCAACTGAGGCTCTTGAACGTATTGAAGATTTCTTGATAAGACCAACCTTTCTTGCCAGCAATAACTAATTGATGTTTTATTTTATTTTCAATAATTAATCTATGGTAAGCTTGAATTAAGCGGGGGATGTTTTTTCTTGGCTCTAATGTTCCTACATAAAGAATGAATTTACCTTGAATCTTATATTTCTTTTTTATTTGTGAGATTGTATCGATGTCTTTTAATATATGATAAATCGAATTTATCGTTTCATATATAACGTCTATTTTAGGAAGCGAAATATTAAATATTTTTTGAATATCTGACTTGGTATTTTCTGAAACTGCAATTAATCTATTAGCCTTTTTAATAGAAAGCGGAATAAATGAACGATAGAACGCCCTTTTTACATGGGTATGTTTATCTGGAAAGAGATAGAAAGTCATATCATGGAAAGTAATTACACATTTACATGGAGCTAATAAAGAAGTTGTATAGTGTATGGAATGGAGAATATCAATTTTTTCCCGATATAGGTATAATGGCAAAACTAATTGTTCCCATAAAATTCTTATTGGGATATTATGTAGAATGTTACTTAAATATATAATGTGAAAGTTTTCCTTATTTGGATTAAAATTCTTACATTGATTTCCTTTAATAAATATCCAATAGTGATTTTTCTTATCATATTCCGCTAACGATTTCACAAGACTTTGGGCGTACTTTCCAACACCTGTCATTTGTTTAGGGATAGAAGTAAGATCTATTGCTATTTTCATTTTCCGTACTTATTATTTCCTATATTATTATAGAAGCTAATAGCATGATCATAAGATATAAAGCATCCCCGAGTTCTCGAAATAGTGTGTTCCATTGCAGAGATATGCCCAACGGAGGGTCCTGCAAAAATACTAAAAGCGGTAGATCCTATGATATTAGCAGTCACTCCATAAATGAGTACCGAAATCATTATCATATAAAAAGACAAGCCCATTCCACTATTTATGTCGTCAGTAGCCAAAGATTAGAGATGCCCTGCATTTCGATTCGCATCTATCTTTTAATATGTAACACACCAGGTACACAAACATTGCGAAACAACCAACCACAAAAAACGAGGAGTCCAAGTCTTACTCCTCCGGTAACAGTTGTGAACTCAAATATCCGAGGGACTTCCAATAGGCTGTAAAATAAGAAAGGGAATACAATGAGACCATCAGTATATCCCTTGTCGAATCTCTGCCAGTATTTGCTCACGAGATACCATATGCCTAATAAAACAAGTGGATAAGCTATACCAAAAGAGTTCCAAAGCTGTCCAAGTGACCCCATATTCGTATACTCGGGTGTACCGAAATAGAATCTGGGTGGCAATGGCTCTATAGTACCCGCAAATGAACAGATGTATGCGGAAAAGACGCATGTCGCGATGTAATACTCCGCCATTCTAGAAAACCCCCATTTGATGACGCTTTTTGTGTACTCCTGTCCCATAACTTCGTAATCTCTGAAGCCTTGCTGTAACACATTGAGGAAAATCAACAACACCACAAACATTATGACAATACGACGGGGAATACGAGCTGGATAAAATTTTTTTCGGATTCCGAGGATTAAGATTGCTATAAGCGGAGCCATAAGCATTATCCTCGCCATATAGATAAAAGAATAAGCAGTAACGACCCCCAATGAAATCATCATGATTACAATTTTCCATATCCTCTTACGGATGAGTACCATACTCAAAATCACTGCAATCTGTGGTGCAACATGTAGTATCGTAAAACCTTGTCCCCAAGGAATATAAGACCTCCATCGACCCTTTATACCAAGCAGTAAATATTGTCCAATGCTTTCCTGTGGTAAGCAAATCAACACATTTAGAAAGCCATATATTCCAATCGCCATCAGAACCCCAGCCGTTATCACTGGTAGGACAGAATGGCCAAAATATCCCCAATGAGGAGATGTTTTAATCTTTGAAAACTTCATCCTTTCATAGATTGCCATCAAACATATGACAAAAACATTGAACATTAGTAGGTGCAAAAACCCCACGAAGGGAAAAGATCTAGGTTGGAGCCTGAGTGTTGATACCAAGCCAGACATGAACGCCATAGAAAGAATGAATTGTCCCCCCAAAATAATAGCCAAGAGGAAGGATGGCCTCAATAAAACCACAGATTTCCACCCCGTATGCTTCAACATTATGCTAGCGTATATATTGGGACTCCAATAAGCCGAATTAATTTAATAATTTTCAATATTTTCCCTTTATTAATCTTGATAAATAACCATATTCTCTATGTATAAGATAGATAAGTGTATTAAATAAAGGGCCATGCTTTAGTTCAAAATCATCTGATAGAATATCCCAATGCTTTTTTAACATATACCAAGTATTATATATGGACCAAAATTCAATAAATAAACGGTTTATTCTTTGGCCTCCAGATTGTCCTAATGAGCCTCTGATATGATAACAAGAAGTATCTGGTGTAAATAATATTTTTGCTCCATATTTTCGAGCCGAAAGGAAAAAATCCGTTTCTTCACGATAGCCATTTCCAAAAGTATAAAATGAGTCAAAAGCAACATTATTGCAAATCGATTTTTTTGTTAGTACAATCGCATGGGTAAATGGAACCTCGATAGGCATACCAAAATCAAAAGGTTTTTCAGATAATTTAAATGGTTTAAAATCTTGAGGAAATCCTATAAAATTCTGTGTATTAATATTATTAATATAATCTTTAATTTTATATTGCGAATCAACTTTGACATTAATTATTTTACCAGAAATAATATCACATGAAAATTTTTTCAATTGCTTATAAAGAATATCTGTATAATCTGATAATAAATAAACATCATCTTCTCCAAAAAGAATATATTCAGTGTCCGTTTCTGAAATCCCTACCGTTCGTGCCTTTGGTGCACCTAATTTCTTGTTAATCTTAATTTCTCTAATTAATCCATTATTTTCCCGAAAAGATTGAATAACATCGCCTGTTTCATCTGTTGACCCGTTATTCACTATTATTATTTCTCTAATATTTTTATTTTCTATATAGCTGGGAAGAGTTAACGCTAATTCCTTAGCACGATTATACGTAGGAATTATTATAGTAATATCTTTGTATCTCACATTCACCTAGCTTTTTGCTTTTATTTTATAGATAGTTAGCCATTTGAGGAGAATATGATTCACTTTTCAATTGATTTTCTTTTTTGAATTTTTTTTATGAGTCGCCTGCGCAATGGATGGAACCCAACAGCATGTGAAGCCATAACTATTGGGTTCAATATCTCAAATAGTAATAACTTACGAAACACAACATAAAACACATCAGACAAATCCCCATGAAGGCGAGCTGTGTAATAGAATATGGTCTGGCATTGCCGTGCTCGAGTCATAACACCGCTTTGCCCCGTTGGATAATAATTAACAAAGTGGTCAGGCAATAAAGCCATTCTTGTGCCATGGCACGCTACGCGCGCCCAAAACTCAACATCTCCAGGCCAATACTCTGTTGACATATTGCCTACCTCGTCTATCACGCGTCTTCGGACAAAGCTTGCAATGTGACTCGGCGTAGCGATCGAACGGCGTATCCAGTTGCGTGGCGTGAGACTATGCTTATCTAGTATAGGCTTGTCATTTACTAGGACATCTCCATCGGGAGTGGAAAGATAGACTTTCTGCTGTCCGAATACAACGTCAACATCAGGATTTGCAAGAAAGTATCGTCCGGCTATGTCTAATGAGTGAGGGAGTAGAACATCATCATCACTCATGAATTTGATAATTTCACCCGTGGCAAAAGTCAATCCCTTGTTGACGGCATAGTACTCGCCATCATCCCGTTCCGACACCCATTTTGTAATACGGTTGCCATAGGACTTGAGAATTTGAACCGTATCATCGGTGGATGCACCGTCCATTACAATAATTTCGAGGTTGGGATATTCCGACTCAAGAATCTTGTCCAACCCGCGCTTAAGATATCGTGCTCGATTTCTAGTGGGAATGATGATGGAAATCTTAGGTAAGTCTGTCATAATTAATTCCTCCGTTAAAAGTGTCCTGATATGGGACAGAGTTGTGACTAATTTTCATCTTTTGGTCGCGCAAAAACATGCCCTTCATCCATATTGTTGGGCATGTCTTCAAAAGAATTAATGGGCCGTATCCCGTCGTGGACAATGAACAGTTCATATCCATGCTCACATAGAATCTCGTACACGCCGCGCGCAGCCGCATAGCCGTGAGTCTCACAAAGAACAAGTGGGTGATATTGCGCTAAGATTCCACGCGTGCCTTGAAGAACATCTACCTCGGCGCCCTCAACATCAATCTTGATGAGAAATGGAGGTGCCTTCCCTTCGGCTACAAAGCCATCTAGAGTAATTCCTTCACACTCGATAATCTCGCACATACGGTGACTCTCGTCCTTGGCGGCAAACTTGACAGCAGCTTGGTCGATAAAGTTATTTATACCCAGTTGAATCTTTCCAGCCATACGAGTGACTACCTTGGGCACAATAGTTATATTCAGCTTGTGATTGAGGCTGATGTTCTTTTGAAGGATCTCACACACTTGAGGAATAGGCTCAAAAGCATACACGTGTCCGTTCTTGGCGGCTTCTGCCATCACAAGAGCATGATAGCCCAGAGCAGCACCTATATCATAGCATACCCCATTCGCTGGGATGATTGTTTGCAAGAAACTACATGCTTCTTTCTCGTAAGTCCCATTCCAAAACCATTCGGAATAGTGAACACGCCTAGCGGCAACGAATTTCAAACCTTGAATCGGACCGCCGGTAATAATACATTCAGTATATCCCAAACCAAAGAGTCTGATCTTATACATCTTGGCGTGTATTTTGATCTTATGCAGCCACAGGTAGAAAGTAGGAAACCTTCGCAGAACATACTTAAGTCTTTCCGTCATCATTGCTGGTATACCTCTCACAAAGCACTTACCTGGGGCAATGGGGTCACAAAGAATTCATTCTTTATCGCTTGTTTTGTACCGATGCCTTGGTCATATGATCTACGATTCTCCTGATTCCCTCGCGCAATGAAGTTCTGGGCCTCCAATGTTGAAGAATGTAAGCATCAGGTTCATTCCTTTGCCCTTTCTGTACATCGTCCATGGAATTGGCAGGATTTACCACTGTGCCAGGAAAGAGTTCAGCGATAATCCCTGCCACATCCAGAATTTTAACCCATTCAAAACTAGTAATATGTAGCGCCTGATTGCGGTTTAAAGTCTCGTAAAACTGAGACAACAAGAAAAGGCACTCAGAGCAATCATCTGCATAGAGAAATTGTCTCTCTTCTGTTCCATCAGTCATCATATCAATGCATTGGTGATCTCTGGCTTTGAGGACGAAATCCGTAATAACGTGAGCCTTAGCCAAATCTTGCTCAATGCCATAGACATTCCAGAATTTGACTGTAATCCCATTCAATGAACGCGTATAATACTCCCCCAAAGCTTTGAGCACACCATACGTCGAGAAACTCATATTAGACATCTGGCTAGAAGCAAAAACAAAAGGCATATGAGTTTCACGTAATAACTCAAAAGTGTTCGCCATTAGCCGCGCGTTGTTAGACAAGAAATCGAAGGTATGCTGGTAGATCTTGAGGTAACGGGATCCACCGACATCAAAGGCTAGGAAGAACACAAAGTCGGTAGCCATCATGTGCTGCCTTAGAATCTCGTTGCACGGGAAACGCAAATCCTCTTGTGGCGACCTGGCAATGTCAAACTCCAGCACCTCTTGTTTCTGATCAATCAGAAATTTGGTCAGAACACTGCCAATCTGACCAGATGAACCCAAAACCAGATATTTCATTGGAATACTCTCCTTTGCTCAAGTTGCTATTTGACTTCAGCACTCTGAAGGACTTGTTTTTCAATCCATGCGTATGTTTTCTCCAGCCCTTCTTGCAATGGGCGAGTGGGAACCCAGCCCAGCTTTTCAAGAATGAGGCGGTTATCCGAGTTACGACCACGCACTCCCAAGGGCCCAGAGATATGGCGAATTGCCAACCTTTTACCTGCTATAGACATAATCGCTTCTCCCAGGCCGTTAATCGTAATCATTTCATCAGAGCCAATATTGACTGGCCCTTCAAAGTCCGATTCCATCAACCTCCGAACGCCCTCGAGGCATTCGTCAATATAAAGAAAGGATCGAGTTTGCTTTCCATCGCCCCAGATTTCAATCTCGCCGCCGTCAGGCGTTTCGGCCACTTTGCGGCAAAGGGCCGCAGGTGCTTTTTCTCGGCCATCCTTCCAGGTTCCCTCTGGTCCAAAGATATTGTGAAATCGAGAGATGTGTACCTCAATCCCATAATTTCGCATATATGAAAGATACAACCGCTCACTGAATAGTTTCTCCCAGCCATATTCACTATCCGGAGCAGCCGGGTAAGCCGACTTTTCTGTACATTTGGGATTCTCTGGATCAAGCTGGTTATACAACGGATAAATGCAGGCAGACGATGAATAGAAGAACTTGCGCACACTAGCAATATGACCGGCTTCGAGCATGTTCAAGTTGATGGTAGCCGAATTGTGCATCACCGCCGCGTCGTGTTCGCCGGTGAATATATAGCCCGCTCCCCCCATATCTGCGGCAAGCTGGTAGACCTCATCAATCCCTTGCATGACCTGTCTGGAAACCGCCTGATCGCGCAAATCTCCGATGATAAACTCGTCCGCATGACTTGGACAATATTCGTGGTGCTTCAGGTCAACACCACACACCCAATATCCCTCCTGCTTTAGACGTTTCACAAGATGGCCACCGATAAAACCTCCAGCACCTGCTACCAAAACTCGTTTCATGTAAGTTCCTCCTTGTTAAAGGCTTAACCTTGAATGGCATTGCATATTGAGATGCCAATTCAGGCATTTTGCTTAAAACCTTGATAGCACTGGGATCATTTTCCTTATGCTAGGTGTCGCCAGCGTTACAACGGCAACGACTAACGTCCATAGTAAACCGACATAGAGAACTATCCCAATTCCAGTAATAGTGGGCATTAGCAATTGTCCTAACAAACCAACTCCAACAGCTAACACTAATGGTAGCAATATCCCGGCATACCAATGCCTTGCTTCTCCCTTCAAGATGCGTGTATGCAAGAAGTTAACATAGATGAATACATAAATACAATTCAAAGCTATCCAAACTGCAGCGGCCCCCACGCCTCCATATAAACGAGTAGCAATTACAAGCGTCGGTACAATAACAATCACTGCGATTACATTTGTGTAAACTCCTAACCTAACCCAACCGGAGGCAACTTGTAAGGCATATGGCAAAGATGCAATTTGATTTAATCCATATCCGATGACGAGAAGACTCAATATCAAGTGTGCCTGTTTGGCAATAACGGGGTTTTGCGTCCAAACCAGAAGGGCCTCGTAGGAAAAAAGAGCCAACAAGGTTACCGTTGGAGTAATAATTAACGCATTCAATCTGTAGCTTATTCGATACGTCTCTCTCAGGGGTCTATCATCTCCCAAGGCATACAATTGCGTATACCTGGGCAGAAAAGTGGTAAAAACTGGTCCGCTGAGATAGCAAGTGGCAGCAGCTACCGCACTGGCTATTGCATAATACCCAAACATTCGCAATGGCAACATCTTGATTAGGATTATCTTGTCCAATTGACTCAAAATCAGCCAGAGCACAGAAGTAATGCTCATTCCTGCAGCAAATCGCCACACTGATTTTAACTGAGAAAGCTGAAATCGTGAATGAGTATTAGTATGTGGCAAAAGACCCCATAAAATGATTCCTACACCCAAAGTGCCGATCAATGCCACACCAAGTTGATATAAAAAGAAGGTTATAATGGTAGGTGATAATAGAGCCAAAGCCAAGACCACGCCCCCAGAACGCAAAACCGCGAATGTGATGTTTATGCAATTACCCAAAACATGCCGTTGAAGGCCAAAGATACCACCATTGTAAAGACTCCTTGGCCCCTGCAAAGCAGCAGTCAGTCCTATAAGCACCACAGCTTTTTGTATTGTGGCGGTGCCAAGGGAACCGGCATCTATCCAATACTTGGCAATGAGGGGAGCGACTACGAAAATCAGGCAGCCCACAAGCAAAGAGATTCCCCAGTAAACTATTTGTAGGGTCTTAAGCAAGGTGCGCATCCTCGCTGCGGCTTCCTGCAACACAGAGTAGCGGGCAAACTCACGACTTAGGGTCGAGCTCAATCCTAGATCAGTTAGCCTAAGAAGCGCATTTAACGAAACAGAGAATCCAACAAGACCATAACTTTCAATGCCAAGATATTTAATATACAAAGGAATGAACAGAAACCCCAATATCGCCTGGCACGCAGTTCCAACATAGTTGGCAACAGTGTTCCGACGAATAGATATGATACCTTGCGCCTCTGTTTCCATCGGAGCCATTTTATACCATATCAGAACCCAATAAATTGTCGCATAAACCGAATATTTGTAATCAAGTCAACTTAATATTGCCCTTGTCGCCTATGATAAAGCGTTGGGTTTTTGGTCGGCATTTCCCTTTTGTTATCTCAACATTTTTTCCCAAAATGCTTCTCTCAATTCTTGCTTCCACATCAACGATTCTGCATTCTTCCATTATGATGGAATATTCAAGTTCGCTGTTTGTTATCTCACAATCATAAGAAATGGAAGTAAAAGGACCGATATAACTATTTTCAATGATAGTGTTTTTGCCAATAATGGTAGGACCAGAAATACTGCTTTTTTTGATTATTGCTCCTTTCTCAATAACGACTTTGCCGATTATTTCAGAATGTTCATCCACTTTTCCCTGGATGGTGGATTCTTTATGATTGATTATTCGTTCCAGAACTAGGCGATTGGCTTCTAACAAATCTTCTGGTTTCCCTGTATCTTTCCACCAACCTGTTATTTCGCTGTGTCCAACTTTATATCCTTTATCGATTAAGTATTGGTGGGCATTTGAGATTTCCAATTCTCCTCGCCATCCAGGCTTGATATTATTCACTGCCTCAAAGATGTGGGAATCGTAGAAATAAATTCCTGTTACTGCGTAATCGCTTCTGGGACTTTTGGGTTTTTCTTCTATTTTAATGATTTTTCCCTCTTTGATTTCCGGGACTCCAAATCTTTGAGGGTCTTTGACTCTGGCTAAAACCAGGTGGCAGTTATTGCCTGAATTCTTGAATTCTTCTAAAAATTTTTTGATTCCACCTACAATTACATTATCTCCCAGGTAGAAAACAAAAGGCTCAGCTTTGATGAAATCTTCAGAGACTTTTACCACATGAGCTAATCCAATAGGTGTTTCCTGCATGATATAAGATATGGAAACACGCCATTTTTCTCCGTTGCCTAAAGCTTGCTTTATTTCATCTCCTGTATCGGGATTGATTAAAATTCCCAACTCTTTGATTCCGACTTCCACCACTGCCTCAATAGCATAGTGAATCATGGGTTTATTGGCTATAGGAATTAGGTGCTTATTGTTGGTGTGGGTGATGGGTCTGAGTCTGATTCCTTTCCCACCGGCTGTAATCAACGCTTTCATTTAATCCTCTCCTAATTTATGCAATCTATTAAGGTTATTGAATGTCTTATTTTTCTAATCCATTTGGTTGTCCAGTTAATATCCAGTACTGGTTGATATCCTCTTTTTATTCAACGGTTTTGATAATAAGCTTGATAGAATTTCTTAAACTCTTTGGATTTTCGCTTGATTTTTTGCCACCATTGTTGATTTTCTTGATACCATTTAACAGTTTTCTCGAGGCCAGTTTTAAAATCGAATTTTGGCTGCCAACCTAATTTTTTCAACTTGTCCCAATGAAGAGAATATCTCCTATCGTGTCCCAACCTGTCTTTGACAAATTTTATCAGACTGGCTGGCTTATTGAGACTTTCTAAGATTCTTTGGGCCATCTCAATATTGGGAACTTCTTGAGACGCCCCCACATTGTAAACTTCTCCTGCTGTTCCTTTGTTTATTATTAAGTCTATAGCTTCACAACAATCTTCAACATAAAGCCAGTCCCTTACATTTTTTCCATCTCCATAAATTGGAAGCGATTTATCTTCTAAAGCGTTGGTGATAAACAGAGGGATTACTTTTTCGGGATATTGATAAGAGCCATAGTTATTGGATGGGCGAAGAATTATGACTGGAAGATTATAAGTTTTTGAATATGAGTAAGCGAGTCGGTCGCCGCCGACTTTACTAGCAGAATAAGGCGAACTAGGTATGAGATTGTCTTCTTCTTTAAAAGAACCGTTTTCAATACTTCCGTAGACTTCATCAGTGGAGATATGAATAAATAATTTTATATTTGAGTTTTTTGATTCATCCAGGAGAATATAAGTGCCATAGACATCAGTCAGGATAAATTCCCCAGCTTCTAAAATGGAACGGTCCACATGGGTTTCTGCAGCAAAATGAACGACTATGTCTGTTTCTTTCATCAATTTTTTAACCATTTTTCTATCTTTTATATCACCCTTTACAAATTTGTATCTTGAGTCAGGTTCTATATCTTTAAGATTATCCAGATTTCCAGCATAAGTGAGTTTATCTAAGTTGGTTATTTTTATGTCTTGATACTTTCTTAAAAGGGAATGAATGAAATTACTTCCTATAAAACCTGCACCTCCGGTAATTAAAAATCTATCCATCTTTTCTCCTCCAATCGTAAGGTATGTCATTTTGGTGGGGATCTAATCGGAATTCATCTGGTTGTTCGTAGTCATATGCTTCGGTAGGAATATTGACTACAATGGATTCTTCTGAACTCACACACATCCAGCCGTGATAAACATTGGGGGGTACTTTAATTAAAATCGGATTGTGAATGCCAAGATAAAAAACATTGAGTTCTTTATGAGTAGGGGATTTTTTTCTATTGTCGTAAAGGGCTAATTTTATAGTGCCTTGTAAACAAGCAATATTATCGGTTTGTTTTTTATGCAAATGCCAGGCCTTAACTACACCGGGATAAGTGGTAGAAATATAAACCTGTCCAAATTTTTGAAATAAATCATCATCTGAACGAAGGATTTCCATTAGTCTTCCCCGTTCATCCAGGATGACTTTTAGTTTTTTTATTTTTACTCCTTCTATCATATAGGCTCCTTTATTTGAGATAGGAAATTTCTTAATGATTCTTTCTCGGAGTCGAAATTAGCCCAAATAAGCTACATAGTCTATTTGCTCTTTGCTTTATGCTTTTCAAGAGATTCAAGAAAGAAGGCGAGTATTGTGAAGGCCATCAGGCCCAATATGCCAGCAATCAATATATTGAGTTTCTTTTTGGGAGAGGCTGGGAAGACGGAGGATGTTGGCTCTTTGATGAGCTGAGCATAGTCTATCCTCCCTTTTCTCTCATTTAAATTGTCAATTTCGTTTTCCAACTGGTTTATTATTTTTTCTTTATTCTCTATTTCTAAATTTATGTTCTCTTCTTCTATTTTTTTACTGCTTAGCAATTCATTTAATGTATTAAAATATCTTAAGCTTTGTTGGATTTCATTGGAATAGAGGAGCATTGCTAAACTTTCAGATTCGCTCCTATTTTCTTTCTTTAAACTTAACCGTTGTTCTTTTTCCAGTATTTCAGTTCTTTTTCTTATATCGTTCGTTTCTCTTTCGACGTCTTTTTTTCTTTGCTTGACTATATCAAGCTTATTCTTATTTCTCTTGATTTCTCCCTCTACTCTCAATTTTTCTATTTCCTTTGATTTTATATCCGAATCGATTCCTTTTATTTCAATATCCACTTTCTCATCGAGTTGTCTTTTTAAATGGTTGAAAAGCGAAAATAGAATTAACTTAGCCTTTTCAATATCATTTTCTTTTGTGGAAACCCGCACCAGATTTGTGTCTCGAAGATTTTCTGCCTTTAATTTTGGGAATTTTCTGATATCCAGGTTCAATTCAGTGGCAATTAGATTGTTGTAGGTGGCTTCATTGATCTGTCCTGCTATTTGTTTGGAATCAACAATTACAATTTCTTCAAATCGGCCCCCCTCTGTCTGGACAAGAAATTTGCTTGGTTGAATTAGGGCATCGATTTCCCACTTTGGGGGCAAAAGAAAACTAATTATTCCCATTGCAATGATTAAGAACAATGTGGGAATTACGATAAGCCATTTTCTTTTCCAGATAACACTCAGGTAGTCCATTAATGCAAATTCGTCTTCATGTTCGTCCATGATATCTCCTTTTGCGTCCGGCCATTTTCTTTTTATCGCTTCTATTTAGCCAGACTTTTAAGTCTTGCTATTTCCTCTTCCATCATAGCCTCAAGGGCTTTTAGATCAACTCGGATATTGCGTCCGACTCTCGTGGCTGGTATTAAATCATGGTCAATAAGGCGATAAACAGTTGTGGGATGAAGAGAAAGATAGTTGGCGGCCTCTTTGACTGTGATCCAGCGTCTTACCATGATACTGGCAAAACTTCTTTGATTGGAATTCTTTCCTTTGCTTTTATATTTTCATCTCTTAAACGGCGATGCTTCTTTCTCCTTTTCAAGCAGCTTGATAATGCCATAGCTGACTAAACCAGTAGAGGCGACTATTATTGCTATGCCAGCGGGAGATGTAAAGAATTTTAGGATTTTAGAGGGGGCTTTATCACGTTTGACTGTTTCTGATCTCACTTCAGCCTCTCCCTCCTCTTCCTCCAAGTAAGGTTTGAGGACAAGGGTTACCAATACTGTTTTGTTTGCTTTGATTCCTATCATGCTTTCTACATTGAACTCTCCTTCATCTGTGACTATGCCCACGGAATACAGCCCTTCTTCGATTCCTTCAATCTTAAAGGTACCCAACTTATTGGTTTTTCCTTCATAAGCTTTAGCTGTGGCAACATTTTTTATCTTAGCAAGGGCTCCTACCACAACAGTGGTTCCATCTTCGGCATAGATTTTTCCGATTAAATTCCCTTTGCCTGGACTCCGAGTCTGTTGAGCTGGAAGATACGGCGAGAGACATGAAATGAGAAAAAAAACCAACACAATCACAATGAATGTGATTCTCGTCCGTTCGGTTTTCATAATGCTTTGCTCCTTTTAAAAATTAGTATTTTATTAAATAAGTTAGAAACTTTTATCGCACACATTGTTTTTCTTACTGGCATGTTATTTTCAATAGACTGACCAATCTGTCCACCGGCATAATGATGAGCGTATTTTTCCCGATGTTGGATTTCAATGAAAGGGAGACAACCTTATCAGCCTCACCGCTACTTTCACCTTCCTCCTCTGTCTCAACTTTTTCTCCTTCAAATTCTCCTTCACTCTTCAAATAATTTTCCCATACGACTTTGCCGTTAAAAAAGACACAGATTAAAGGCTTAATATCCCATTCTCCGCCATCTTTGAAATGCAAGGTTAAAATAATTTCTCTGCCATCAAGGTTCAATACCTGTGAATATTTCTGCCCCTTGTTTATCACAAGATTTTTAAACGTCCTCTCTCTTGGTGCCATGAGTTTTTCTATCTTTTTATCTATCTCTCGGATCTTCTCTTCTTCATTCATGCGTTCATGATTCCGGCGAATCCCCAATAGAGCCTTTAAGTTATCAGGCTCGATTTCCAGGGCTTTCTCATAAAATTCCAAAGCATCATAGATATAATCAACTTTTTGATGAGAGTCGCCAATAAGTAGCAAAATTTTCACAAAAGTATTTTTCTGGG
>Ga0209977_10000361_pt1 | contig 17701 bp, 19 predicted proteins | sample SumtaG_2_FD_183113 | JGI IMG/M metagenome (GOLD analysis project Ga0209977, IMG submission 183113) | Deep subsurface microbial communities from Indian Ocean to uncover new lineages of life (NeLLi) - Sumatra_00607 metaG (SPAdes) (version 2) | ecosystem: Environmental > Aquatic > Marine > Oceanic...
CCATCTTTCTTAAACAATAACTCATTTTTCGAGCTAAACTTAATGGTTTTTTAAGCGAATGTGCTAAATCAGCATTAGTAAACGGAGTTTTTAAACTCGTAGGTTTTAGCATTAGAAAATCAACAGGTGTGTAAAAAACCTTTTTTTCCAACACTTTCACTAACTTCCGGTCATAAATACTCCAACCTTTTCTTCTCCAGTTTCCATTCCCGTCATTCTTACGGAATTCTTCTATTTGAACTAGGGGTAGTTCAATTGTAAAATTTGGATTCGAAATTAATTCAGGGATTCTAATCAATTCTTCGAATATATCTACATATGAATTATGTCTTGGAGATAATCGCTTGCTAATAGATCTATTTGATTGAGATTCTACATTAATAATCCACTTGTCTTTTATTATTGGATGTATTAAAAGAATTCTATAATTACTAATTAATTTTTCAAGTTTTCTCTTAATTATGGAGAAATTTTTAGTTTGTATCTCAATTAAAAGATCATTTCGAACAATGTCTACGATGAAGTTTTCAACGGATACTTCAAGCTTATCCTCTGGTTCTTTATACCATAGTTTTAGGGCTGCATGAAGAGAACTCTCATGTAATGTTCCAATACTATGCGAAATGTTAAAGATTGGTTCGATCACGAGATAAAGTTATCCAATTTTTAAATTAAAATGAATATAATATGGCAATATTCTTGATAAAAAACTTTTATATGATTAGGGATTCAAGGTTTTATAATATATTCTATTCAACTTCAATTGGTTCATATTTCATTGGTGTTTCTTTGCCACGTTCCACGTAAAAGAAATCAGATTTTATAGGATTCAAATGATTTCGTAAGGATTTTATAACCTCTAATCCCTTAGAAAATTCATCGCAAATAAAAATATCAATACTAATATATCCATGCTCCGGCCAAGTATGAATTGCAGCATGGCTTGTCTTCAATATTGCAATAGCACTGAATCCATGAGGTTGGTAATTATGATGATATATATCAAGAATCGTTAAATCTGCCGATATAAGAGAATCAAGAAAGACCTTTTGTATTTTTTCATTGTCTAATAAGATTTCTTGGCTTTTGAAACGCATTTCGCCTACAAAATGGTACCCAATAGGGACAAATGGAAACTTATCTTTTGATTTTACTTCAGATGTGTATATAGGCCCTGTAGTAAGACTAAGATTATATTTGCTGCTTGGGTTATTAACTGATTGTAGGTAATAGAGATGGCTAAATTGTCCAATTATACTAGCACCCTTGTAATGATTGAAATCAGGTATCATTTCATTAATAATAAAACCATGATCTAAGATTGAAAACTGTAAGCGCTGCATCTCATTTAGGGGCTTATTCCCGAAACTGAGAAGGCATTTTTTGCCAAAAATAGGATGTTCTTCATCATTAATATTAATTTGTGACTTTAAAGCCTGTCTAGCTCTTTTCAAAAATAAGCGTAAACCTTCATTAGTGTAGGGGGGATCCATTACTACTACATCATATTTATTTACTAAATCGTCAGGGAACGGTTCTCTTAAATCATGAGATATAACATTAAAGTTATTTATTGAGAGTTCCTCTGCTGATTTTGAAAGATAATCTAGAACTCTAATATCTATATCTAAAACTGTAACATTTTTTGCTAATTTGGTTAAACCTACTGCTAATGAAATGAAATCATCGTCTCCTAAAAAAATAATATTCCTTCCTTCAATGTCACCTTTCTTCAAAAGATACAATGCCTTTTTTATAACTGTTGGGACGTCTGCATGAGATTGATCGAGAGCAAATTCTGGAGACGGACGTTTATCAAGGTAAGTTTTAATACTATTTAAGTATGAAAATTCTTCGGGTAACTCTTTTATTATGCTGTTAAAGTTTTCAGGGAGAGGATCATAATCAAAAGTTAAATTTAGATTTTTTTTAACCCATTCTCTTCCTTTCTCCCCCAAAAAATTCCTTTTTTCAATAATCTCAGCTTTTACTAATTCGTTTCTTACGGCAGCAAGAGTAGGAATCGCAATACCCGTTTTTTGAGATAATATTTTATTCTTAAGCGAAGGAAAACGATACATAAATAATAAAATTGAGCGAACTCCTTCAACACTTTCAGCTAAATGAGCCCTTTCAGCCACCAATGTAAGTAATTTTTCAGCTTTTTCAATCATTATTAATTTGTTTTAATGAATATAATTTCAATTCCTTGAATTATAGTTCCTTTTCTTTTTTCTTTTTTATGCTTATATTGTTATAATAATCTCTTTCTCGTAATAGTGAATTTAAAAAAAGACAAAAAGAAATAAACATTAAAATAATCATGCAAAGATTACCATTCCAAATACTTGTGTTACCTTATCGGTTTTTAAGTACCGGAGAAAAAATTGAGTTTGCACTCTTTAAAAGAAGAGACCTAGAAATCTGGCAAGGAATTGCCGGTGGTGGTGAAGGAAATGAATCTCCTTTGCAAACCGCAAAAAGAGAGACATTTGAGGAATGTGGTATCCCGATGGAATCAGATTTCATTAAACTTAATACTATAAACTCTGTTCCAATAACAAGATTTAAAGACAAGTATTTATGGAAAGAAAATCTCTTCGTAATTCCTGAATATTCATTTGGCGTTAATGCTTCAACTAAATTAGTATCTATTTCTAAGGAACATATAGAGTACAAATGGCTACAATATTCGGAGGCATTAAAAATTCTTAAATGGGACAGTAACAAAACAGCATTATGGGAATTGAATTGTAGATTATTGAACATTGATCCAAGAGACGTAAATGAAATTTTGATTGATATATTAGATAAAATAAAAGAAATTATTAGGACCCGAGATACAGATATGACATGGTCAATTATTGATACTAAAGAGGACCTTCTTAGAAAAATAGATAACTATATTCTTAAATTTCAGAATAATGATTTTTCCTCCATTGAGCAATTGATTGGTTTTTTTCTTCCAACTGGAGACTTACAAGAAATAGCAATTAGTAGTGGATGGAGTGAAGAATATTTATCTATTTCGAAGAAATTTGATGATCTAATCCAAGTGATATCATAAAATTCGACTAGAAGAAATCCTTAAAGTTTTTATTATACAATCTAAATATATCCAAGTTTTTATGCTAGGATTTATTTTGATATACATCAATTTGAAAGGTTTTACTAATGGAAGAAAAGGAAAAGAAAGATAGTATAAAATATATGGTAATTGTTGGAGGCATAATCGGTCTAATACAAGCTATAGCAGGTTTTGCTAATATTTCAGCTTGGATATACCCAATTGGGTATTTTGCTGGGACTGCACTAATTGTTCTTAATACATTATCATCAGTAATCGGGATAATACTAGCTATTCTAACATTATTGAGCGTATTTCGCCCTGGTAATCCGATTCCTTACAGTGCTGCGATATTATTAATATTCGGATTCTTGATGTTATTTTTTAATGCTGCGATAGGAGGAATTATAGTTTTTATTGCTGGAATACTATGGCTAGCTTGGAAACTCTAATTATTCTTCTCTTTTTTTTTGACATAATATAAGCAATAAAACTCATCCTCAGCACCTATTTCGTTATATACAGCTAAATATTCATTTAAAAAGATGAGTTTCTCATTCTAAAATCTTATACGATTAATTCTTTCTACCAAAATGGAACTATTTATATATTCTTGATCAATAGTATTCTTTAATTGGAATATTATTTATTGAGAATATAAAATTTATTAAAGAAGATTATTCCTTAAAATGACATCAGAAATAGAATATGTATTAAATCATAGGGAGTTTGTTATTTTGGGTTTAGTAGCAGAATTTTCTAGTCATGCATATAGTATTAACCAGAGGATCGATGAGAGAGGTATGAGGGAGTGGACTAGCATTGGAAAATCATCCATATATAGCGATTTAAACAATCTGGAAGAGAATAAATTAGTAGAATCGCACAGAGAAGAAGTTGATAATCGGATACGTAAAGTTTATACAATTACAGATTTTGGATCTAAAATTCTTAAAACAAAAACGTATAATGTCTTAAGAGAATTCATAGGAAAAAATGATGAAGACTTTTACGTTGCATTTTCAATGCTACCCATGCTGACTCAAGAGGAACAAATTGAAACAATTACTAATTCTCTAAATATGATTAGAAAGAATAAAAAAGAGTTAGAGCAAATGTTAAATGAAAACTCAAAAATGCCTTTAAATGTGAGAGGTCTTTTTGTGCATCCAATCAAAATTTTGGATATGGATATTGAATTTCTTGAATGGGTCTTAGAAGAAATAAAGGAGGAGAATGGTCAAGTTGACCCTAAAACATATGGTGAATAACTTTGAGCATAAGGTTGGACATCATTGTGAATCATCATCAATGAGAGATATGTTTGAATTTTATGGGTTTCCCATGTCAGAGGCTATGGTCTTTGGGCTTGATGCTACAATGGGATTTGGATTTTTTGACACCACTAGTAAGGTCTCTTTCATTCCCGAATCAGATATCCCTTTTTTCCTTGGGGGCAAACAAGGAACCATAGAACCAAACTCATTAGCATGTCGTTTATTAGGAATCACCTTAAGAAAACAATCTTTCACTAGTGCTGATAAAGCATGGGAAGAGTCAAAGAGATTAATTGATAAAAACAATCCATTAATTCTTGAGTTAGATTTAGAGTTTTTACCATATTTTGAAGTAGAAGGAACTATTCATTTTGGTGGTCATGCAATAACATTGGCAGGTTATGATGAGGAACTTGGAATAGCTTATGTGGGAGACGCGGAATTTGAGGGATTTCAAAAGATTGCAATTGAACAATTAAAAAAAGGTCGTAGTTCCGAATATGGACCTAAGTTTCTGCACCCAAATAACACTCAGTTTTCTATGAAAAGGAGACCTGATGGGAAACATCCTCCAATAGCTGCAGGTGCTAAGGTTGCCATCCAAAAAGTAGTCAATAATATGTTACGTCCCTCTGTAAGTCAATCAGGAATACAAGGGCTTAATCATTTCGTAAATTCCATTCCTAAATGGAATATTAAGCTTTCTGGTGAAGCAAAAGATCCCTCAGGAAATACTGTTTCACGTGCACGACTCATGTTTGATTTAATACATGGATATATTCAGACATGGGGAACTGGAGGTGCTGCATTTCGGAATTTATATAAAGAATATCTTGAAGAATTATTGACCCATCCAGAGTTAAAAGAAGGTTCAAAAGCGTGGACTACTGATGAATTCAAGATTCTCGAAGATTGTATTCCCATTATTGACGATTCAGCTAAAAATTGGACATTGTTAGCAGAGACATTAAAAGATGCTGCAAATGAACACAAAGACGATTGTTTAAACTATGTGGATTTGACTGAATTACAAAAAATAACCCTTAACATTCTCTCGAAAGAAGAAAATTTATTCAAGAATTTATCAAAAATAAAAATATAAAGGGATTGTAAATGGTAGATAACAATTTAGTAGCCCCTTGTGGGATATATTGTGGTGCTTGTAGACAATATCTTCTCTGGAAAAAGGATTTGCTTGAAGAGAGAGGTTATAAAATGGGCTGTAAGGGTTGTAGAATAAGGAATAAGAATTGTGCGTTTATAAGAAGAGATTGTCCTGCTCTAAAAAAGAAGGAATTAGATTATTGTTATGAATGTGAACAATTTCCATGTCAAAAGTTACAAAAAATTGATTCTCAATATCAAGAAAGGTATTCTGTGAATTTGGTAGAGAATCTAAAAAGAATTGAAGAAACCGGAGTCGAACAATGGCTCCAAGAGCAAAAAAGACTCTATACTTGTCCCGAATGTGGAGGAGAAATTTGCGTCCACGATGCGGAATGTTATGATTGTGGTCTGAAATATAATCCAAATAAAAGATAATATTATAAAGCAAGAGTGAATAGAAAATGACTGAAGAAATATTGAGAGAATTGGATGCTGATGGACTACGATCAGTTTTTCTCAAATATACGAGAATGGCGTTTGAAAGTATACCAAAAATAGATCACCCTCGCATCCTCGATATTGGATGCGGCGCGGGAATACCCACGTTAGAGATAGCAAAGTTAAGTGATGGTGAAGTCACTGGAATTGACATTGATCAAAAGGCCTTGGACAGATTGAATCGAAAGATTCAGCAAGAACGCCTTTCAGATAGAGTAAAAGTTATTAATCGTTCAGTGTATGACACAAAATTTGAGGATGAAAGGTTCGATCTTATTCTAGAGGAAGGAGTTATACACCTTCTTGATCTTAAGAGGACCTTAACGGAATGTAGTAGAATATTAAAGTTAAATGGTTTCATGGTTACAGGTGAAGCAACTAATTGGGTAAATAGGAAGCTTAAACATTTTCCTAAATTTGGATTTAAGCTTATAAAGCAAATACCATGGGAAAGTGGGTGCTGGTGGACAGAATATTACGCTCCGTTGGAGGAGAAAATTAATCAATTACGGAGCCAGTATGATGATCTCGATGATATTGAAGAAATTCAGCGCCATCTGATGGAAATCGACATGATAAAGAAAAATCCTGCAAGATTTGATTGCTTAACAAGTATTTTTCAAAAAATCAAATAGAAAAAGAGATGGATTAAAAAATGGATGAAATAAAAATTGTTGGAGCTAGAATCCATAATTTAAAGAACATAAATGTAAATATTCCGAAGGGAAAAATAATTCTTATCACAGGAGTTTCGGGTTCTGGTAAGTCCAGTTTAGCTTTCGATATTATTTTCGAAGAAGGTTCAGCCAGATATCTTCAATCAATTGGTTTTCCCCCTAAATTTGAAGATGAGAAACCTTTTGATATGATTGAAGGATTAAGTCCAACGGTTGCAGTGGAACAGAGAACCACAAGAGTTTTTAACCCACGTTCTACTGTAGGAACAAAGACAGGAATTTACGGACTATTAAGGATGTTATATGCAACTGAAGGTGTTTTAATCTGTCCCATTTGTAAAGAACCTGTCAATGATAATCTCGAATGCAATTCTTGTGGCATGATAGTAGATCGACTCCAGATAAAACATTTTTCTTTTAATGAACCTTCGGGTATGTGTTTAGAGTGTAAGGGTCGTGGATATGCCATGCATTTAACGGAAGAGATGATTGTCCAAGATTATAATAAAAACTTAATTCAAATTACCAAAGCAGGATCAGCTGTTTTTGCAGATCAAATTAGGTTTGTAGAACAACTGCCAAGTTTCTATGATTTTGACATTAAAACACCCTATAAAGATTTACCAGAGGATATTAAGAAAATTTTTCTATATGGGAGTGGGAAAAAGCTAAAATTCCAGTGGGAATCAAAAACATTTTCTGGGGAATTAGAAAGAGTTTTTGAGGGGGTCATTCCTCATATTTACCGAGCACTTGCTGAAAGTAAGAGCGCGTACAGAAGGGATAAGATCTTTAAAAATTACATGGAGAAACATAGATGTGAAGAATGTGGAGGTTATCGAATTAACGAACAGGCAAGGGGAGTAAAGATCGGTGAGAAACACATCGGGGAGTTGGCAATGATGACGATTGATAATGTAATTAAATTTCTTGATGGTCTTACAGATATTCATATCAAAAATCCCCAAGGAAAATCTATGATAGATAGTTTAAAAGAAGGTTTAAGGCATATGGTTGATGTGGGATTATCTTATTTGCATCTGCATCGTTCACTTCCAACTCTGAGTGGGGGAGAACTTCAAAGACTCTCACTTATGACCCACTTAGACACTGGTCTTGATTCACTCATTTACATATTAGATGAGCCAAGTATGAGCTTACATGAACAAGAAAAAGATTCATTAATTAATATATTACAAAGTCTTAAAGACTTAGGGAATACAGTTATCGTGGTTGAACATGACAAACGATTTATTGATATTGCAGACGAAATAATAGATATTGGACCTGGAGCAGGGATTAATGGAGGGGAGATAATTTATCAAGGTTTACTTGAAGGCCTAAAAGATGTTAATGAATCCCATACAGGTCAATTTTTAGCAGGTAATGTTGTGCTTCCTAAAAAATCCAAGGAAGAGCAAAGGATTGTCAATGATTCAACTAAGTTTATAACACTTAAAAATGCTAAAACTAACAATTTGAAAAATATAACAGTAAAAATTCCTTTAGGGATGATGGTTGGAATTGCGGGATTATCGGGGAGTGGAAAAAGCTCCCTTATTTTGGATACTCTCGTTCCATTATTAACACCATATTTCAAGAGAGGAGCTGATTTGCCCCAAAAGAAACCGGCTAATAATGGTGAAAATGAAGAAAATGGGGAAGAACTACTAGAATATTCAGGTATTATCGAAGGATGGGAAAATATAGATAAATTAGTAGTAGTAAGCCAAAAGCCAATTTCAAGAGTAAGAACCTCCACACCTTGTTCATTTATAGGAATTTGGGATAAGATTAGAAATGTTTTTGCGAAAACACCAGAAGCTAAAGGAAGAAAATTTTCAGCAGGCCATTTCTCTTACAATTCAGATAAGGGAAGATGTCCCTCTTGTAGAGGACAAGGTGTACAAGATCTTAAGTTCTCTTTTCTTAGCAGCTTTACTATTCCTTGTAAAGAATGTAAAGGTTCTAGATACTTACCCGAGATTTTGGAAGTTGGATACAAAGGAAAAACAATAACAGATGTGCTTAATATGACTGTTTCTGAAGCTTTAGATTTGTTTAAGTCTCAGACTAGTATAGCAAATGTCTTAAAAATATTGGATGAAATTGGCATGGGATATATCACATTAGGACAACCTGCCCCGACTCTTAGTGGTGGAGAAGCACAGCGAATAAAACTGGCAAAAGAATTAGGAAAATTACGTAAGGGAAATTCTTTATACATATTGGATGAACCTACAGTTAGCCTATCATTCTATGATGCTGTAAAACTGATAGAATTACTTGAACAACTCGTACAAGATGGAAATAGTGTAATAATCATAGAACACGATCCAGAGATTCTTTCATATTGTGATTATTTAATTGAACTAGGACCTGAAGGGGGTCCTAAAGGAGGAGAGATCCTCGCAGAGGGTACTCCAAAAGAAATTAAAATGAATAAAAAATCCAATACGGGTTTTTATTTAAATTAAAATTATGTTAAATAGCATTTAAGATAATAATTAGCGAGAAAAAATGAAAAGATTCTAAAAACCTTTAATCCTTTCTTATTTATGTCTAGAATTTATGAGCATTTTGCACTATTAATATTTGGACAAGGGCTTTGGAAAGAAAGTTTTACAAAAAAAATCTCTGAAGATACTAAGTCAAGTTTTTTCCACTTCTCAGGATATACAAAAGATAGTCTGTTTTGCACTTGCCCCATTTGCAATGCTCTTATTAAGTTATTTGATCCAATGAGAACTGATGAATATGTTGATCGTTGTAATCTCTGTCTCCCATTATATCAAAAACTTGAAAGGATGAAAGGATCAAATGAAGGAATGATATTCTTTTCACATAATTGCATTAGAGAAGCAGAACTACTTCAAAACCTCACCAACAGTTTACTTTCAAATGAGAAAATTAAAAAGATCTACATCTTAGAAGTTGAGTATAAAAAAATAGATAAGGAAGTTCCTTTAATAATTGAAGAATTAAAACATCAAAGATTACCAAAATCAGAATTTATTAGTCTTCTGGAGAAAAAATTGTATAAATATCGAGTAATATACGAAATTTTCAAAGACAATTATTACTGATAAGCAAGAGCAGAAATGATAAACTGTATTTTTTAATTCTTTTTTAAAGCAATTTGAGATCCCAAAATCATATTTGTCACCATTGCAACACAACTTTGTCACGGTGAGGTGACAAAGTTTAAATATGGGATTTAATATGATAACAATAACAATTAAGTTTTGTTAAAGTTGGAATTTGGAATAAGCTTCATGGATACTTACTGGTAGATAATTTTAGAAAAAGAATTGCTAAAAAAGTAGGTTGCTATCCAGAGAATTATAGATTCAACTAGCAAAACTTTGATGTATCAAATATATTAAAGAGGTGGTAAAAAAATTTCAGTCAACGGGGATTTTTTAAAAAATAGACCTATAGTTATAGATAACGGAACGGGAATTTCGAAGAATGGGTTTGGGGGTGAAGATCAACCACGTTCAGTTTTTCCAACGGTTATAGGTAAGCCCAAATATGGGAATATAATGCCTGATGTAAAAGATTATTCACGAGAATGGTATATAGGGACGGAAGCAACTGAATTACAAGGGATAATGCATCTCCAATATCCAATAGAGCATGGGGTTGTAGAAGATTGGCCTGCTATGGAGAGAATTTGGAATTATACTTTCTATACTGATCTTAGGGTTGATCCTTCTGAATTTCCTGTTCTCTTAACAGAGGCTCCACTAAATCCTAGATTAAACAGAGAAAAAATGACAGAGATTATGTTTGAAACTTTCAATGTCCCTGCTATGTATATTGCTACTCAAGCAGTCTTATCTCTTTATGCATCTGGACGTACAACGGGTTGTGTTATTGATATAGGTGATGGAGTTTCTCATGTTGTACCAATTTTTGAGGGGTTTGCTTTAAGCCATGCGATTCAGAGAGTTGATCTAGCTGGACGAGATGTTACATATTATTTACAAAGATTATTACGACAAAGAGGTTATAACTTCGATAATTCAGGTGAGAAAGAAATTGTAAGAGATATAAAAGAAAAACTCTGCTATGTTGCAATAGATCCTGAGAAAGAAATCATGCTATCAAAGAGAGTTGCCGGAATGGAAAAGAGCTATATGCTTCCTGATGGAGAAGTGATTGATATAGGCATTGAAAGGTTCTTAGCTCCTGAAAGTTTATTCAACCCAAGCGTACTTGGAAAAGAGTTAGACCCTTTAGATGATATAATAGTCGATGCTATTTCTAAATGTGAAGTTGACTTAAGAAGGGATCTTTATAGTAATATTGTTCTTTCTGGAGGCTCAACAATGTATCCCGGTATCAAGGAACGTCTAAATAAAGAGATAAAAGAACAAATTCCTGAATCCGTCGATATAAAGATAATTACTCCCCCGGAGAGGATGTATTCCGTTTGGATTGGTGGTTCAATTTTAAGTTCTTTGAAGTCTATGCACCGAATGTGGATAACAAGGCGAGAATATAAAGAACTTGGTCCACAAGTGGTGCATCGATGTTTCTGATATAACTACATAGAATGTGAAAGATAATGATGATGATAACAATTGTATGGAAGGATGGGATTCCGTGTATATCCTTACCCGCGGGAATAATCTCTTCTGTAAATATGGCAATAATCAACCCTATAAACTCATCACAACAAAAGAACTTCACAAGGCTGCAAAAAATTAAGGAGAACGACTATTTAAAAGACCTATTAGGAGAACTAAAAGATAAATTTAAAGACCAAAAAGAATAATTACCTAATTATTACTAACTAACAAAATTTTTTATTTATTTTTTTGACATGAGGTTAAAAAAAGAAGAAGGGATGGAAAATTTAGAACAGATAAAAACTGTCATAGATGAATTTATAAAACCCGAGCCAAACATTATCTCTATGGCAGTAATAGAGGGCGAAAAGGATATTGTATATTCCATGGATAATTGGGATATCAGTAATGATATTCAAAAAATTATAAAATTTTGGAATGAAGTAGAAAAAGAAGAGAATTTTATAGAAGAAAGAATTAAGAATTTATCAAAAGAATTACAGGATTTAAAATCCAAGGAAAATGTGGGTACCAAGGGAATCTCGGAAGAGATTATGAACCTGTACAAAGTATTAACAAAATACTATAATCAGAAAATCACACATCCCACTCGTATTATCGTTTCCAAAGAAACCTTCATTATATTACAATGGACTACAAACAAACTTATAGCTGTTTCCTTGAATAAAAGCGGGGGATTAGTTGGATTTAAGGACGAGGAGAGAAGAATAATATATAAAATAGCAGATGAGGGCTCTTTACCATTAGGATTAATGGAAGCGTCAAAAGAGTTGCAGGAGCGTAGTTTAAAAGAGCCATATAAGAAACCTAGTGCATCCTTAGGCAAACACCTAAAATGGACAACACCAAGAATTCTTCTCGACGACACAAGCAACCTACAAGAATTAGGATTACTTAAATTTGGATTAAGTATCGAAGAAGCTAAAGTTTACTTATCTTTGTTAAAAAAAGGGAAGGAAGGTGATAAGGTGGGAAGCTTAAATGAGGAGTTAGATATTAAAAGAACAACAATATACAGAATTATAGATAGATTAATAGAAAAAGAGTGGGTCGTGAAATTACCAGGCATGTCAAAAGGTGCCCAGATTTTTATTTCAAGGCCACTGAATAATATACTTGACGAGAGAATTCAAGAGAAAGATGAAGAATTGAAAATTTTAAAAAGTTTTCGTTTCATAATGGGCGAAGAACTCGAAAATGGATGGATAGATATGTCTGGTGTAGATAAAGATCTTCAATCTTTCAAAAGAAATGTTTTTGGATTTAAAACTTTAGGAGTAACTGGGGTTGAAAAGGATTGTGGGCTTCTTATCTTTGAATATGGTAGTGTTGTTGAAAATGATATAGTCGTGCAAGCTGCCCTTCAATTATCCTGCGAAAAACTTAAAATGGGATTACAAGTAGATGAAGACATTGAAGAATTTAAATATCCAGATTTGGAAGATGTAAAATTTGATTTTACAAATATTCAGGATTACTTAGGGGCAATTATGTATCTTAAATTCAAAGATGGAAGTGAAACTGCTAATAATGTAGGAAGAGATTGGATCATTGCTACTAAGCAAGTCGCAATCCCAATTAAGGAAAAAGTATATGTTATTTGGGGCTCAGAAGAAAAATTTCCAATACTTTTAGAGATCGTATTGAAATTAAAATAAAGAATTTATTAAGGATTATTGAAAAATAACTAAAAAGCGATTTAGATATTGCTTTCTCGTTTTATTTTATTATAAAAATTTACTATTATTTTTTTTCTCTCATCCGCGATTTTTCGCGATTCTTCTAAGTATAATTGATCTCTTAGTTTCAATATTTTATTTTCCAGATGTTCAATAACTTGTTCAATTCCACCTTGGTTTTTTATTGTAAATCCAATGGTTCGGTAAAGCCCTATTGCTCCAAGGGCATCTAATTTATCCACATCAGACAAAATTTTTGCTTCTAAAGTTTTTGGAACAGTTTTATTTGAAAAGGAATGTGCTCTTATACAGTGTATTATATTATCAAGTTTAACTTGAGATATTTGAAAGTCTCGAGATTTAATAAAATCTAAACTCATTTCAGCTGATATTTCGGCATGATTTCTATTATTTATACCTTGTTCTTCATTTCCTCTACCAATATCATGAAGCAAGGCTGTAATTTCAAGTACATGGAGGTTTGCACCCAATTTTTTTCCTATATCGAGACATAGATCCAACACACGTATAACATGAGAAAAACCATGAATGTCATCTTTTGCTGTTTTTTCAATAGCAAATTGTTTCACAATTGAGAGGATTTTTTGTTTATCCATAGACATCAACTATTAAATCCTTGAATCTTCCATTTTTTAAAATGCCCAAAACTCTCTCTTTTTGAAATTACCTGTTTTGTTTTTTTATCAAAAACTACTGATAGAAAATATGAAGACATTCGCGAATAACTTTCAGCTAGAATAAGTACCACATTTATTGAGTCTTCACTTTCTTGAAAAAAAGGAATTATAGCATTCCACTTATGAAAAAATCTATATTCACGGCCAATTTCTTTAGTTTTTTGATAAAAAGTCATTTCTAGTGAATCATTTAGAATACTTATTTTTATTAATTCTTTTTTTTTTGAGGAGAAAATCGAGTGCTTAATTAATTTAAATGTTATGTCTTTCTCAGATTCATGGTTCTCAAGCACCAAATAAGTATATAGAAAAAAACCGGGAATATATTGATACCCTTTTGGTGATCTAATCTGGATTATTATTTTTAAAAGCAAGCGAGAACCAAAATATAAAGAATATATAATTATGTAGATATTTGTGAGAACCATAAAATCATAATAATTTGCGCCCATATAGAAAAAACCAATCATATATAAAATATTAAAGCTTGAAAACATACCCAAAAAAGGATTTATTGCTCTATCAGCAAAAATTCTGAATTCTTTTTTTGAAAAAGGATAAAAAATTGGGACTTTTGAAGCTGCAAAGAAATCTAATGACACGTGAATACTATACCCAAGAAATCCCCCTAACCAAATTTCAAAGAATGGACCATTTCTTATCGAAGATACGATAGCAGAAATAATACCGGTAAATATTAATCCAATAATGTATGAATGCGAGGCTGCTTTATGTGAAAGAAAATACATCTTTTTTATTTTTTGGAGTGGTTCTAAAAACACATCGAAGTCTGGAAGAAAACTCATAACCCATATCAGTATAATAGCCTCAGGTGTAATTTTACCTAATAATGCCATACAAGCTAATACTCCCATAAACATGTGTGTGAATATATCCATAATTGCGTATCTCTCTTGATGTTTGTTTTATAAATTTTAAATCAATAATAAATGTTTAAATTATCAAATATTATTGATTAAGAGAAAGACTCATTTGTCCCGAACTTTCCTTTAAATTCTTAAATGACAATCGAAAATATTAAATAATTGAAAGGTATAGGAAGCATTCCTACTGTTAATCTCTCACTAGCTTTTATTGAGAGACATCATTCAAATTCTTAACCCTTTCTTTTAGTGGTAAAATATTGGACAAAAGGCTCTTGATCTTTTCCATATTTTTTCATTATTGTTTTTTTAAATGTGCCAAAATCTAGTCGTTCTTTCATAACATCAGCTCATCAGTCAGCATGAACAACAATTGTTATTTCACTTTTAGGATACAAATTAAAATTAATATCCTCCTGGAGCGGCATAAATGCTCTATTTGGGCCATATGCATTTACTGCACAGTCATCATAAATTTTATTCTCTTCACTATCCCAAATCAATTGTAGATAACTGTGTATCAAGCCTTTATAAATTGGGAAAATTGACTTTTCAGAATCGGAATAAACTATTCTGTCAATGGCACTTAGGGCATCAACTAAAGTTCCGTTATCATTAATACTGGGGGTGTATTCAAGCCCTTTTGACAACTTTTTTTCTGGATCTGGTGCAAAAATGGTTAGTGTAATTTTTTTAATTTTGATAATCACCTCAAATGAATAAAAAAAAATAAAATTTCTAAAAATTAAATAAGTCCTTTAGTTTTAAGAAGTTTTGGTAGCTCTCTTTTAAGTGTAAGCGAAGAAGAAAACTTTTTCTCTCCATCAATAACGATACATTTATTTCGGATGTTAAGATTTCTTGCTTCTTTTGAATTTAAGTTCTTGGTATCATAATCAATATATTTCATGTAGGGAGTAAGTTCAATAAATGTCCTATTCATAAACTTGTCCCACTCGCATGTACATGCATCTAGTGGAACATAAATGTCTACTTTTAGTTTTCCATTATTTTCTTCCTTACTCATCCCAAAAACCATCCTAAAGATTATTTAATTTGATTTAGTACACAATGCGGCTTTTCCCCACAATGTATCCCCTTTTTTAACCGCTTAGGGTTCTCCGGGCTACATGGTTCTTCATGCGAGCATTGTGAATCTGAATGGGCGCTACAAGAATGTCCTAAATAATCAGGTGATGCCCGCATTTCTTTCATTATTTCTTCTATAGTATTATCTATTTCTTTCTCTGTCATTAGTTCCTACTTCTTCTTTTTCTATTATTATTATAATCTCTTCTGAGCAATATATTTTTTGGGTATTATTTTTATTTATTATGTTTTCCAAAATTTTTTTTTTCTTAGATATCTACCTAAATATACAATTGAAAGCATGATAGGAACTTCCCAAAAAAGCCCCATTGTAGTCCCCAAAGCAGCCATTGAACCAATTCCATACATAGCAATAGCAGTAGCAATCGCAATTTCAAAGTGGCTTGAGGAGCCAATAATCACGGTAATAATAGCTTCTCGATATTTCAATTTCGCGAGCCTTGTTATTAATATATTATATCCAACAACAATAGCAAAACCAACTAAGAGTGGAACCGTGACTATTACTAACAAATCTGGGTTGTCTATTAAAGACTTTCCGCTCATAGAGAAAAGAATTACTAAAGTTGTTAAGAGTGCAACAATAGAAACTTTCCCAACTATTGGTTTGTATGTGTTGTTAAACCAATCTTCACCCTTAGAAGATATTAATAATCTTTTACTAATAACTCCTAGTAGTAATGGAAGTCCAATGAATATAAATGTTGAAAGCAATAATAGAATCCAATCAACAGGTATATTTTGAATGCCTGTAAGTAATCCCACCATAGGAACATAACCGAATATAATTGTTATAGTATTTAAACTTGTATTTACTACATTCTGCTCTTGATTTCCCTTTGCCATCCAACCCCAAACAAGAACCATTGCGGTACATGGTGAACTCGAGAGTAAAATGACAGCTACTATTAACTCTTCATAACCTTGTAAAAATATCCGTGCCACAAGTAAACCGACAAATGGGGCAATAAGCCAATTTGATATAATTGTCAAGATTATAGGTTTAGGATTTTTACCTAACTTTTTTAACTCAGAAACCTGTAAATTCAGCATCGCGGGATACATCATCAGAAATAAACATATCCCGATTGGTATGGATATTCCCCCTATCTGCAAAGCGTTAATTGCTACACTAATATCAGGTATAATTTGGGATAAGAGAATTCCTATTCCAATGCATAATGCCACCCAAATTGTTAGAAAACGCTCAAAAAAACTGAGTGTTCTACCTTCTTCTTCACTCATAATATTTCAGTTTCACTTTGTCAATAGTTAAAAATTCAAAAGAATATTAAATAATAAAATTTTTATCCAAATAAAAATATATTGATTTGAATAAGATTTTATAAATCTATTTATCTTTTATAATTATTGACAATTTAAAAATCTAAAATAGTGATATACATGGATTTAGATCATAAAAAAGAAATTTTGGATAAACTGATTAAATGTGAAGATGTAGATAATCCAGAACTGCATTTCAAACTCTTACGTGACCTTGGAGATGAGTTAATTCAAGATACTAGTTATGATGATTTAATTCGATTTTTAAATGCTTTAGCTAACAGAAAGCGTATTATGATAATTAGTATTTTAAAAGAAAAAGATCGATGTGTTTGTGAATTAGAGGCTGTATTGGACGAGTCTCAGCCTTCCATATCTCATCACCTTAAAATTCTTGAAAGTGCAGGATTAATTAGAGGTTGGAAAAAAGGTAAGTTTACCCATTATGATATTGTTAAAGATAACATGACTTCATATCTAGATTTTCTTGATCAAAAACTGATATAAACATGGTTTTAGTATTGTTGTTCTACTCGAAATTAATAGTTTATAATTATTAAATTTAAAAGCTAATTTGCGTACTTTGATCTTGAGGAAGCCTCAAGTTCAGGGATATCTTATTTCAATAGAAATGAAAAATTATGGGATTATAATTTAAATCTTGAATATATATCATCACTTGAGAGTTACGGAGGGTTACGGAGCGAGGGTTTGGATTGTATTTATCATATTAAGCATATTAATTTTAATTTGTTTAAACCAAATTAATGCAATCGTCCTTAATGGAATTGTGTTAATTTCAAAAATTAATTAAAAACATTG
>Ga0209977_10000362_pt1 | contig 17682 bp, 22 predicted proteins | sample SumtaG_2_FD_183113 | JGI IMG/M metagenome (GOLD analysis project Ga0209977, IMG submission 183113) | Deep subsurface microbial communities from Indian Ocean to uncover new lineages of life (NeLLi) - Sumatra_00607 metaG (SPAdes) (version 2) | ecosystem: Environmental > Aquatic > Marine > Oceanic...
CTCCTGGCCGAACATGGCTCTCTTTTCCTTTGAGATTATTCTGAAAAGCCTTCAAGCTGGCTCGAAGCCAAAAAACCCAAGCCTCGAAAAAATCCCCATTTTTTAGTCTTGACACCATGAGGTGTGGACACCTATCATGCTTGTTCCTAAATGAATCAAGCGGAGGAGGGAAAGATGCAATATGATGAACAATTAACCTGTTCGATAAAGAAACTAGCTGAGGATCGTGATGTCGATTTAGTGGGAGTTGCTTCAATAGACCGATTTGAGGGAGCTCCAAAAGGATTTCATCCGAAAGATCTATTAATGACGACCCAGTCTGTTATTGTCATAGCAAGAAAGTTCCTTAATGGGATCCTAGATGAGCTTTCCCCAGAAAGACAGAGGCTCAGTTATAAGCATCATATGTTTGCTCATCTCAATACGTTAAACACACTTACAGCATTTGAATTGGGAAGATTTTTGGAAAAACAAGGAAACCGAGCATTTGTAGTCCAACCAACTACGCCATATCATGCCCATGATTTCCGTGGAGTTATGTCTCATCGGCATGCAGCAGTGAGGGCCGGTTTAGGAGTTTTTGGAAAGAATAACCTGGTTTTGACAAAAGAATTTGGCCCGAGACAAAGATTTTGTACTATTTTGACAGACGCAAAATTACTTCCAGATCCAATGATAGAGGAAGAGCTATGCAAAGAGGAGTGCTTTGAATGTAGAAAAATTTGCCCAGTGCAGGCTTGGGATCCGGAATCAGGAAAATTTAGTAAACCAGCTTGTGCCCACCATCAAAAATGGAATAGATCTGATCAAGAATGTAAAGAACCATGTGGTTTATGTATTCAAGTCTGCCCTCTTGGAAAAGAGGACAGCGAATAGTATCTCGTAATTTCCATTTACGCACAAGCCATTGACGTTACACTGACCTCACTTAAAAGCGAGGTCTTATCACTGGGAGATACAACATTAGGAAAGACGAAGGCATTAAAATATCCAACAATTTGAAGGTAATAAATGGAAGATCTCACAAAAGAAGTGAAACAATTTGTTCTTGATCAAGGAATGGACCTTGTTGGTATAGCTTCTGCCGGCCGGCTAAATGAGCTTACTCCAGAGGGATATAACCGCCCCAAGGATATTTTAGCTGAATGCAAAAGTAGAATAGTAATAGCATTTCGATGGCCTGATCCTTTGGTAGATGGACTGCCGGAAATTCGAGCTATGTATAGTCGGATGATGATCATGATGAATAATCAGCTTGATCAAACTCTGCTTCGCATTGCACGTTTTCTTACAAAGAAAGGATTCCTGGCAATGCCTGTTCATACCTCAGATCCATATGACTTGAGTGAACTAAAAGGAGTCCTTTCTCATAAACATGCAGCGGTCCAGGCAGGGTTGGGAGAATTTGGTTTAAGCAATCTTCTGTTGACTCCTCAATTTGGGCCGAGACAACGGTTTGCGCAGCTTCTAACAAATGCGAAACTAATACCAGACAAACCTTTAAGCTTATTTCTTTGCGAAAAGACAATTTCTGAATGCAATTTTGCGTGCATACAAGTCTGCCCGAAGAGCTCTATACCCAATGATTGTAAAAAAGACCCCACGATAATGAAAACTGTGGTTTGGAAAGGAGTAAACATAGATAAACAAGGTTGTTCTTACTATCAAGATAGAGGGCTCCCACATATGGGACGAAATGGTTACACGTTTCGGTGTGGTTTGTGCATAACTGCTTGTCCAGTTGGATCAGAAATTAGCAAGCGAGAAACAATAGCTCAGGGCCTCAGACCTGTCAAGATTGTCCCTTAAAAGGAAGAATAATTTTTTACCATCCATAATACAAATCGGTAAAAGAATATGGATCAGGATAGAAAACTTCTTCAGGGTTCCATAGATATCCACGTGCATGGGAGTCCCTCCCTTTTCCCGCGTCTTTTAGATAATGCCCAATGCGCCACCCAGGCCAAAGAAGCGGGAATGAAGGGGATTGTCATCAAAACCCATCATGGATTCACGGCCGATCGGGTGTATTGGATTAATAAGATGGTGGAAGGTATTGATGTTTTCGGGGGCGTCACCCTCAACAGTGCGGTGGGTGGCCTTAATCCTTATGCTGTAGAAGCCGCCATTGCCTATGGGGCAAAGATCATATGGATGCCCACCCTATCGGCAAAAAATCATCTGAATCAATTAGGTGAAGCCGGGTTTACCCACTTGAAACAGCTTCAAAGGCGTAGATTGAAAGAGGAAGGAATCTGGATTTTGGACGAAAAGGATAACCTTCTCCCCCAGGTGAAAGAGATCTGTGCCCTCATATCTGAAGGGGATATAATCCTTGCCACCGGACATCTATCCATTAAAGAAATAGTTCCACTGGTAAAGGAGGCCCGGGATGTAGGTGTGAAAAGGATCTTGATCAATCATCCGGAATATATTGTGAATGGATCCGTTTCAGCGCAAAAGGGGCTTGCTCAAATGGGGGCCTATATAGAGCATACCCTGATATCTATGATGCCCATGTGGTTTAGGAAAGATCCAAAGGAAATCGTTAGAATGGTTAAAGAGGTGGGCCCTGAGCATACAATCCTATCTACTGATTTCGGGCAAGTTCACCATCCCCCACCTCATGAGGGAATGAGGATGTTTATCCGAATGATGCTGGAGTTGGGGATTTCACCGCAAGAGATCGAATTAATGGTAAAGAGTAATCCGGGAAGACTCTTAGGAATCCCCTGAGGAAATTGCGCTCGTCAATGTGCAGCTGAAGTAGGCTTAACCATACTCCTTGTAAAGCAAAACGCCGAGGCATCCCTCAATGCCGCGAGCTATGTTTACATCATGCATGAAGGTCAGATAAAAGCAGAAGGAACTCCCGATAAAATAAGAGGCTCATCTGATATAAGAGAGGCCTATCTTGGGATTTAGTTATTCCCTATTTTTTACTATTTACCCACCAATTCTTGATATGCCTCCTGAATTTCTTTGAATCTTTTATCTGCCAAAACTCGGAATTCATCCCCTAAATGCTCTACCTTGTCTGGATGATACTTTCCAGCTAGTTTTCTATAGGCCTTTTTAATTTCATCTATTGAGGCTCCTCTATTTACGCCTAAAACCTCATGTGGATCTGGTATTGAAAACCTTTTATCTGTTTGAGTCCTTTTTTGATACCCTTGGTAACTTTCGCTTCTTCTCCCCTCCCCTTTTTGATAATAAGCCTCTTCTGATTTTGCTCTAATCTTGGCTGACCTGTAAATGAAATGATACCAGTAAAGAACCCCTAATACTATTAAATCATCAATCCATCCTAAGCCTGCAAAAAAATCTGGCAGGAGATCATATGGGGAAATAACATACAGTATTAAAATTAGATAGATCAGGTATTTCATTATGTAAAAATTCCCGTTTAAAGCGCTATCCTCGTGCCAACACTATTAAGAACAAAGGATGAGGAAAATTTCTCTGAGAATCTCTTAATGGCCTCCCAGCCTGTACAATGCATCGGGGTGATAATTTCAGGTTTAATCTCCTTAAACTCGGTAATCGTCTTTTCTATTATAGGCTCAAAAATGGGGCCTGACAGATGAAAACCACCCAATACAGCATGAATTTTATCAACGCCTGTTATTGCTTTGGCATAAAAGACAGTATTGATAATACCAGCATGACTACATCCGGAGATTATCACCAATCCCTTCTCTTTTATCCTTATTACAAGGGCTTGATCATCGAGTATCATGTCTTGCTCTATCTTTCCATTCCTTTCCATAGAGGCATTAGGCAATCCCTTTTCAAACCCTGTTACCCTTTCCACTTCTCCAGTTACCGCTATCATGCTATCTGTAGGCATACACAAGACTCAATCATCTGGATCTGTTTATTATTCATCGAGACTGTGGGTTTACTGTATCGATTAGGCTCAAACTGATTACTCTTACTTATACTACGATAAGCATATTCATCGCAACTTTTCTGTTACAATTATGTGGAGGTTAACGGCTTCTCATCCCAAAAAAATGGATTATCCCTATCAAAATCAGGAAGTAAATGGTCCTTGGAACTGAATGAGGTTGTCTGTATGTAGACATTTTCAAAACCCAATTCCTCTGCCTTCCCCAAAACAACATTATATTCCTCTTTTGAAATTTCCCTATTTATTTCATCCGGAACATTATTCCATGGATGAAATTGGCTCATCAGGCTTAAACAAACCTGGTCCGAAAGATTAGCTGCAATCCATTCCAATATTGTGCATGATTCTTCCATATGCCCTGGTAAAATCAAGTGTCTTATAATAAGGCCTTTCTTTGCATTTCCCTCATTATCAATTTCTATGTTTCCTACCTGTCTGTACATCTCTTTTATCACCTCGGTAGCCCTCTCGGGATAGTCTGGGGCGTTAGAAAACCTAATTGCTGTATCTTTCCCTATATATTTAAAGTCAGGCAAATAAATATCAATAATCCCATCAAGTTTTAAAATCGTTTTATATGAATCATAAGCACTTGTATTGTAAACAATGGGGATATTTAGTCCAAGGGCAAAAGATTTTTTCAATGCCTCAAGGATAGGAAGAATAACATGTGTTGGAGTAACCAGATTTATATTTAATGCCTTCTTTTCTTGCAAAAACAGAAAAATGGAGCCTAACCTATCAGGTGAAACGTTAGGTCCATGGACCTGCCAGCTAATTTGATAATTCTGGCAAAAAATGCATCTCAGATTACAACCGGCAAAAAATACAGCTCCCGATCCAGAAAGGGAAGATACTGTTTTTAAATCCTCTTTATAATCATAATATCCGCTCAGACATGGTTCTTCTCCAAAATGAAGGCAATAATTGGGTACAAAAGGGTGATTACCGACTCCGCAGAAACCGATCTCGCCTTTATCCCTATTGACATGACACATTCTCGGACATAGATGGCAATCATAGCTGTTATCAGCAAGCTCAGCTAAGGCATTGTTAATCAGGCTTATCTTTTGATCCCTTTTTTGCATTGACATAAATGAAGTGATTTTGTAATGTCACGTGAAATTAGCAAGAACGTGCTAGCTACCAAGGCTTTACAATAAAAAGCATTCAATCTCAAAGGAAATTTCAAAAATTTTAAACCTTCGGCCTCTAAGGAAAAAGAGATGAAAATCAAATTTTGGGGAACCAGAGGATCTACACCAGTGCCAGGAAAAGATACCATTATCTATGGGGGAAATACAACATGCCTGGAGATGGATCTCATGAGTGGAAAAAAGATAATAATTGATGCTGGTACAGGAATCCGGTCTCTTGGTAATGAATTGGAATCTTACAAAGAAAATGTAGATATATATTTTCTTATTACCCACATCCACTGGGATCATATTTTTGGTTTTCCCTTTTTTTCGCCAATCTATCAATCCTCAACCAGAATCCAGGTTGATGGGTACAATTTATGCATGAAAGGCCTTAGATACAGCTTTGACAATAAAATGGGAGATGGCTTCTGGCCAATCAAGTTTGAGGAACTCAAGGCAGACATTCAATTTATTAACAAATTGAGTAATGGCTACCTTGAAATTGATGGTGCTATCATAGATACCATTCCCCTGCGTCATCCCCAAGGAGGCTTAGGGTTTCGGTTTCGGGAAGGAAATAAAACCCTTGTCTTTCTGACTGATAATGAGCTTGATGTTGCTGAAAAATCATTCAGTGACTATATCACCTTTTGCCAAGGAGCAGATGTCCTTATCCATGATAGCCATTATACACCTGAAGAAATAACGGAACATAGGGGTTGGGGTCATTCAGATTATCAATCTGCCATTAATCTTGCCCTGGAGGCTAATGTGAAAAAGCTTGTCCTTTTTCACCATGCACCAGAGAGAAAAGATAGCGATATGATAAAATTAACGATCCTCTGTCAGGACTTGATTAAGGGAAAAAATGTAGATTTGGAGATAGAGGCTGCTAAAGAAAACTCTGTACTTGTGCTTTAAAAGATATTAATTTGGGTTTGTTGAGTTCATCTTAGGCTCTTCTTGTTTCAGACATTATAATCGATAGACCGGATAACAATTCCAAAATCCTCTTTGCCTTATCTGGATCTATTGACCCCACACCGCAGGCAGGTGTAATAATTGACCTTTCAGTTACGGTACTCCTATCGATTCCCCACTCATAAAATTTATTAAGTCCTTTTTCTAACCGCATTTTCAAATCATCAATGGTTTCCTCACCGGTAAAGGAAGTGGTAGGCACTACTCCCCATGCAACTGTACCACCATTTTCAATAAATTTTACTATTTCCTTTTTGTAGAGCAAAAAATAATCCATATAATCAAATGCATCAAAATTTACTATATCAACTCCTGTTTCAATTATCATTGACCAATCTGTATTTCCACAGCAGTGGATCCCAATTAATACATTACTTCTGGATCTTAGGTAATCTATAACCTCTCTTATAAATTTAATGACCTCTTCTCTCCGGATAGGCGTAAAAGCTGAACCAAAACCAGAAAGGTATGGCTCATCTATAAAGATTATCGCCATTTTATCAGATAAAGACATCTTATTAACAATCCATAGAGCCTTAATGGCTAAGCCCTTTACTATGGTGTCCATAATTTCGTTATTGTAAAGGGCAGATTTTCCTGTTACATCTATCAGGCTTCCTGCAAAGGTGATAGGACCTACTATCTGACCCTTGATAAAAGGCCCATAACTCTGGGGACTTTTATCAATCAATTCTAAGAGCTTATATAGACCAGCTGCATATTCATGACTGACAGCAAAATAATCGGTATCTTCGGCTATAAAATGTTCATAAAAAGAGATGAATTCACTATCCTTTTCATCGGTAGATTTGATATGTAGGGATTTATTCTCAGGATTAATTTCAATTAATGGAAACCCTTGACTTGCCTGGGTGATCATCTCTTCAGAAGGGCTTCGTTTGACAAATTGAGGCCAGAAGGGAATATTCGGAAAAATCTTAAGGATACGCTGGCAGGTATTATCCACATCCAAGAAAGGTACGCTACCTACACCTGTAGCCATAAAATTAAATGCAAAGCTTTTCTTCAATTGGCTCCCTGCCCTACCCTCTCAATGTATTCTTTTGAGCGTGTGTCGATCCTGACTGTATCTCCGATATTTATAAAAAGTGGAACCTGGATAATCCCTCCTGACTCGAGGGTAGCAGGTTTACCACCTCCTGTTACTGTATTTCCCTTAATTCCTGGCTCGGTTTGGGTAATCTTTAAATCAACAAAATTTGGGAGCTCAATATCCATTATCCTGTCATTGTATATAAGTACCTTGACATTTGTATTTTCTTTTAAAAAAAGTCTATTCTCTTTTAACTGTTCAGCTGATAAAAAAACCTGGTCAAAGTTTTCGGTATCCATAAAACAAAATTCACCTTTATCCTGGTAAAGATATTGCATTCCCTTTTCCTGTATATTGGGTGTGGTAACCTTTTCTCCAGCTCTAAATGTCTTTTCTAAAACCTGTCCGGTAATCATATTCTTTAGTTTTGTCCTCACAAATGCTCCACCTTTGCCTGGCTTGACATGTAAAAATTCTATGATAGCAAAAGGCTTTCCATCCAATTCTATCTTTAGTCCTGTTCTAAAATCTGCTGTTGAATACATTGTTATTTTTTCTCTTGCTATATAAGTTTGTTGTGTTAATTGCGCTTCTTGACTTTATTGTGTTTTAATGGAGTAAAGCGCACAAAGTTTAATCCCTCAATTTACAATTTCTAGATTCCTTTGCTCAATATTTGAAAGCCATCTTTCCAAGATTCCTATCAACTTTAATTTCTTTTCTTTTATTATCGCCTCTTTTGATCTCTCAGGCTCTTCAGTTTCCTTTATTTCCTTTAATTCATTAAGCCTAATTTTAGATTTTTCATCATCAGGAAAGTCCTTAACTACATGCTCATATATCTTTATGGCCTCTTCTAACTCTCCTTGTTTGTAATAAATTTCAGCCAAGGTTGAGGTTGGAAGAATTGGTGCTTCCTCTCTAGGGGGAGTACTCAATTCAGATAAAAGTTGAGCTGCATCCTGATCATTACTATGGTGTGCTAAATATAGCTTTAAGGAATTTATTGCCTCTTCAACCCTGTTCTCTTTTCTAAAAAGCTCAACTTGAAGTTTAAATATTGTGGATAATTCATCGATTTGCTTTGATATTTTTTCTAATTCTATCTCTGCAAGCTCAATAGATCCCATTTCAAAATATGTTTCTGCTAAAATCTTTCTTATACTAATATCATCCGGGAAAAATTCCAATGCCTTAAGGCAAGCCTTTATCACTCTGTCCGGTTGCCCTTCCCTTTTTAAGATTTCAAGAAGGATAATTCTTGCCTTGGGTGTTGCTATTTTATCTACAATTTCATCATAGATCCAATCTAATGCATTCATTTCACACCCCTTTTTTATGTTTACACCTACTTTTTTCTATTATTTCCTTTTTTAGCACCTTTCAATTCCTTTTTAAAGCGGTAGATGATTTCATTGTCTTTTACCATACCCAATTCCTTTCTAGCCACTGATTCAAAGTATTTTTTATCCTCATTAAGTCGTCTAATCTCAGCAGCAAGTAGCCTGTTTTTTTCTTGAAGTTCCTTTACAATAGCTAAATATCTCTTTTTTTCTTTTTGCATTTTATATAGGTCTATTAATCCATGCCGTCCAAAGCTTAGCCAACCTAACAAAAGTGCAGCAATAAAAGAAAAAATTAAAATATAGGTAACATAATTTTTTTTAAAAAACCCCAAATTTACAAAACCTGCTCTTCCCTCCACTGCGCAGCTATTACAATGGAGTTAATTCCTGCTTTCTTGGCTAAATCCATTATCCTGACAACATGGCCGTGTTTAGCATCTCGATCGGCATTTAAAATAAGGTTGATTTTTTTTTCTTTAGTACTCTCTTTAAGCCTAAGATAAAGATCTTTTAAAGTCACTTTTTCCTTTTGCAGATAACAATTTCCTGTTTTATCTAAAGCCACAATTATATTATCCACTGATTGATCTGATCCTCTTTCAGAAATATCAGGCAATTCAATATCAATTCCTGATATAATGTCAAAATGAGAAGTCAACATAAAAAATATGAGGAGTAAAAATACAATATCAATCAGAGGAGCAATACTTACACCAAGACTAATTTCTTCTCTCTTTGGCTGACTAAAGCGCATTACTTTTAATACTCTCCATGGTATCTACAAGCCTAATAGAGCTTTCCTCCATTTCAAAGATAAGTATCTGGGCTTTATCTATAAGAAAACGATAGGCAACCAATGTTGGTATAGCTACCAGTAGGCCTGCAGCCGTTGTGATTAAAGCCTCAGCAATACCTCCTGCAAGAGGTGCAGGACCACCAACACCATAAACAGAGATAGCATTAAAGGTTTTTATCATGCCCGAAACCGTACCAAGTAGGCCAAGCAATGGAGAGAGATTGGCTATAGTTAGTAAGACTCCTATATTTCTCTCTAATATAACACCCTCTCTCCTTCCCTTCTCCTCAATAGCCTCTTTAACTAGCCACATCCCTCTTCCAGCATTCTTAAGACCTGCCAGAAAAGTTCTGGCAATTGAAGAGCTATTTCCTTGGCAAAGAAAAATTGCATCTGCTATCTTATTACGCTGCACGAGGTCTTCTACTTTAACAATAATATCCTTTGGTATAATCAATTTTCTCCTCAATACCCACAATCTCTCCATGAATATAGCAAGGGCAACAACAGAACAAAATAATATTGGGTACATGAATGGGCCACCTTTAACAACAAGTTCAATCAATCTTTTCCTCCCAGTGCATATATTTCTAAAGTGGTTAAGGACTGCTCATACAAAGATTAGCAGCTAAAATACCCTTAATAAAACTTAAAGTCAAGAATCCCCTTGCTTGGAAATTTTATCAAGACTGAAAATATAATTTCGGGATTATTTTTTATAATATTGATAGATCTATTTTTTTACTTTTTAATAATCCCAATTGGTTAGATGTTAATATAAAAAATTTAAAGGAAAAATAATACTTGACAATTAATTTATTATATATAAAATTAGTAAAGTAAAACTTAGTTAATAGACCCTAATAAAATTCATGATTGTGTACAAGGGGATGAGTAATATCTCCAAAAATCCTATCACACCAACAATGGAAGATTATCTGGAGGCTATATATAATCTTGCCAAGGAAAAGAGGTCTGTCCGTGTACGGGATATTGCTAAAAAGCTCGATGTCAAGATGCCTACTGTTACTAATATGCTAAAAACCCTAAGCGAGAAAGGCCTGATTGACTATGAAAAATATGAATATCTTGAGCTTACAGAAAAAGGCTCTGATGTTGGTAGCAATATATACAAACGGCACCAAATCCTTAGAACATTTTTAGCTGATATATTAAAAATAGACTTTAATCAGGCAGATGAAGATGCCTGTAAAATGGAACATGCTGTTAGTCCATCTACAATTGAGGCATTTGTAGACTTTATGGAATTTATCGAGCATTGTCCAAGAGGAGGGACAAGCTGGCTTGATTATTTCAATGAATACAGGGTGTATGGACAACCAAAGGATAAATGTTTGGAACGAATGAAGAGGTTTGCTAACGAATATAATGCAAAGATAAAAGATATGGAAAAAGAAAAGATAGAGGGAAAATGATTATGCCGCTTACCATGGTTAGTCCAGGTCAAGAGGTTACTCTGATAGATATACTCGGAGGAAGAGGTATCAGGTCAAAGCTTTACAGTATGGGCTTAATTCCAGGGGTGAAACTTACAGTATTGGGAACTAAAGGTGGCCCCATTATGATTGCAGTAAATGATACAAGACTGGCCCTTGGTTTTGGTATGGCAAAGAAGATCATGGTGGAATAAATTTTTTTAAGCCTATTATTAGAGATATCTAATTAAATTAAGGCAATCTAAAATGGAATTCATAAAAAAAAGAAATAACATTCATCTATAATCGGCTTATTATTCCTATGTACTGATGAAAAAGTGGCACCTTGGCTAGGCCCTAAGAGAAAAACCAGGAATTCACATTTTTAGATTAAAAAAATGGCTTATTTAGGTCTAACTGAATGAAATTTTTCTTCTGGAAGCTCCAGGCAGGTTAAATAATTTCCAAAAACTGCTCCAGTATCTATACCTATTTTATTTTTCATTATCAAAGGGCTATTAAGTGGGGTATGTCCAAATATGACCACCTTACCAAAATCATAATTGGAATAAATAAATTCCTCTCTAATCCAAATCATATCATTCAGGTCTTGATCCTCAATACTTATATTAGGTCGAAAACCAGCATGGACAATATAGTATTGCTCAAGTTCTATCATAGACAAAAGTGAAGAATAAAAGTCAAGATGAGAAGATGGAATAAGCGCATCATCTTGACTTCGCCTCACTTCCTCATAGCTTTTAAGGGTAGAAAGGCCTCCGTTTAATAGGGAACTCTGGGAATCAACACCTGACAAATAATCAAGAAACATCTGCTCATGGTTTCCGATAAGACATTGAATTAAGGAAGAATCCTTTTTTAATTTTAAAATAAAATCGACAACACCTTTAGAATTTTCCCCTCTGTCAATATAGTCTCCGATAAAAATGAGTCGATCATTGGCTGGGTTCCACTCTATTTTATCAATAAGCCTTTTGAGCATATCCAAACAACCATGAATATCCCCGACAATAAATATCTTTTCTGCACTCATAAATAACCTTTTACAAAGACAAAGGAATAAACAAAATTTTGAGTCATTATATAAAAGGCTTTTAATAAATAATCAAGTAGGATATTTATTCAGTGTCTTTTGTTTGTTGTCAATAGGTATAGTTAACGTTATTAGTTTATAGTCATTTGTCACCTGTAAGGATAGCTATAGTTAGATATTTAACCAATGACTAACGACAAATGGCCAATGACATCGCCTTTTAGGGGCAAAGCTTTATGTCAAAAACAGTTTTAGTTCTGGCAACCCATAATAAAGGAAAAAGAAGAGAGTTTGAACTACTTTTTAAGGAACTTTCTATAGAGATTAAAGGTCTTTCTGAATTTCAAAGGATTCCTGAATTTGAAGAAGAAGGAAGCACATTTGAAGAAATTGCTATAAATAAGGCAAAATTTGTATCAAGAATACTTGGTGTACCTGTCCTTGCAGATGACTCGGGCCTTGTAGTAGAAGCATTAAATGGAGCGCCGGGCATCCTTTCAGCACGCTATGCTGGAAAATCAGCTACCGATTATCAAAACAGCCATAAACTTATTAAGGAAATGAGAGGGAAAGAGAATAGAAATGCCATCTTTGTTTGTTCTATTGCTATATCCAAACCAACTGGTCAGGTTTTGACTTATACTGGAAGTTGCTCTGGGATAATTTTACATGAACCTGCAGGGACAAATGGTTTTGGATATGATCCATTTTTTTATTATTCTCCCCTTGGCAAGACATTTGCTCAATTATCAGTAGAAGAAAAAAGTAGAGTGAGTCATAGAGGGCAGGCCATAAGAAAACTAAAGGATGATTTTAAAAAGGTATTGATTTGGTTTGAAGACAGGTAAGCCCAGTATCTACACAATTCTCCCATCTTTCTCCTTGACCTCTAAAAAACTTTTAAAATAAAATAATTTGTTTAATTTAAAAAAAGGAAATATCTATGAATGATACAGCTGAAGATGAAGAAGACGCAATGTTAAAGGATATAACCTCAATGCTTACTTATTTTGAAAAACATAGAGGTAATCTTATACCTATCTTACAATCAATCCAAGAAAAACACCGGTATCTTTCTCCTTTAGCCCTACAAATGGTGGCCAGACATCTTAAAGTGTCTAGCTGTGATGTTTATGGAGTGGCCACATTTTACAATCAGTTTAGGTTCCATCCCCCAGGTGAACACCAGATCAAGGCCTGCCTTGGGACAGCCTGTCACGTTAGGGGTGGTGATATAATCCTTGAAAATTTTGAACGCAAGCTTGATATTAAGGCGGGTGAAACCACCCCAGACAGGGAATTTAGCATTGATAGAGTGGCCTGCGTAGGATGTTGCGCCCTAGCACCTGTTGCCATAGTTGATGATACAGTTTATGGGCATATGGCCCCAAGCAAGGTAGAGGGACTTATCCTGGGTTTTGAGATTGAAAAAGAAAGGGAAAAAAGAAAAAAGCAGTCAAATGAATCAAAATAGTAAAAAAAAATTAACGAAGGTGTTTGCTTCCATAAAGACAGTGGCAGATAAACGCTTCAAAGAAATAAAGAGAGATGATGATCAAAATATTTTAATTGGTATGGCAACATGTGGTCTGGCATCTGGTGCAATAGAGGTAAAGGCTGCATTTGAAGAAGCCATAGCAGAGAGAAAAATCAATGCCCATATTATGCCTGTGGGCTGTTTAGGGCATTGCTATGCCGAACCCCTAGTTTTAATTGAGAAGCCCGGATTTCCACCTATCCTTTACCACAATGTAACACCTGGAAAGGCACGACTTCTAGTAAAGGCCTTTTTAGAAGAAGGTGACCCAGTTTTTGAGCATATATTAGGGTCCATGGAAGAAAATGACATTATACCCTCAGTCATGGAATTCCAGCGCTTCAATCAAGAAAAAAGGATAGTTATGGCCAACAGTGGTTTAATTGACCCAGAGGATATCTATCACTACATAGCAAAGGGCGGATATTCTGCCCTTGTCAAGGCACTCACCTTAAAACCAGAGAAGATTATAAATGAGATTCAAGAATCAGGCCTTAGAGGGAGAGGAGGTGCAGGTTTCTTAACAGGCAAGAAGTGGCAATTAACACGAGATGTCAATGAGAAAGATAAGTTTGTTATATGTAATGCAGACGAAGGAGACCCAGGTGCTTATATGGATAGGACTCTCCTTGAAAGCAATCCCCATCAGATCATTGAAGGTATGGCCATCAACGCTTATGCGATTGGAGCCGAAAAAGCGATCACTTATATCAGGGCAGAATATCCCCTCGCTGTGAAAGTGACTAAAAAGGCAATTGAACAAGCAAAAGAGATAGGGCTCTTAGGGAAAGGAATATTGGGTACAGACTTTAATTTAGACATAGTTATATTTCAGGGATCAGGGGCCTTTGTTTGTGGAGAAGAAACAGCCCTCATACAGTCAATTCAAGGCGAAAGAGGGATGCCTCAACCAAGGCCACCCTACCCTTCCCAAAGAGGTTTGTTTGGAAAACCCACAATAATAAATAATGTTAAAACCTTTGGATCTATACCACCTATATTAAAAAAGGGAGCCCAGTGGTTCAGAGGGGTTGGTACGGAAAAAAGTCCTGGTACAGCAATATTCTCTGTAGTGGGGAATATTGTGCATGCCGGCTTAGTGGAAATCCCTATGGGGATTTCCCTCAGGAGCCTTATCTTTGACATCTGTGGAGGTATTCCAGAACAAAAGAAATTTAAGGCTGTTCAGATTGGCGGCCCTTCTGGAGGGTGCCTGCCTGAGCATTTTCTAGATACCCCCATTGATTTTGATTCTCTAACACTAGCTGGGGCAATGATGGGGTCAGGCGGTATGGTTGTCATGGATGAGGATACATGCATGGTAGACGTAGCCAGATATTTTCTTGACTTCACCCAAAAGGAGTCATGCGGAAAATGTACATTCTGTAGAATAGGGACCAAACATCTTCTGGATATCTTAGAGAGAATAATAACAGGAAAAGGCAAGGAGGGCGATATTGAACTGTTAGAGAGACTAAGCATAGATATAAAGGAAGGCTCCCTGTGTGGATTAGGGAAAACAGCCCCTAATCCAATTTTAACAACTATTAGGTATTTCAGAGATGAATATGAGGCACATATCAGAGAAAAACGCTGCCCTGCCATGATGTGTAGAGCATTAACAGCATATTATATCGATTTAGATAGATGTGCCCGGGGCTGTGATGCCTGCGTTGGAAGCTGCCCGACTGAGGCAATCTTTACTACCAAAGATAGAAAGAAGGGTATTGACCAAACATTGTGTGTTAAATGCGGAGAATGTATGACCTCTTGTCCAGTCGAATATGATGCTGTAATAAAGGTTTCTCCTCCCGAATTAGCACCTAAAATTGAACGCCCAGAGGAAGAGTAAACAATGATCAAATTGATAGTAGATGATAAAGAAATTAATGCCGAAGAGGGAAACACTGTCCTTCAGGCATGCTTAGATAACGAAATTTATATCCCCAATCTCTGCTACCTAAAGGAGATGGATAATCCACAAGGCTCTTGCAGACTGTGCTTTGTTGAAATTGATGGATGTAACCAACCTATAACCTCCTGTACAGTGAAGGTTGAAGAAGGGATGGTTGTCAGGTCCAATACAGAGCATATCAGAAAATTGCAAAGAACCGCCTTTGAGCTTCTTCTCTCTGTCCATCATGTAGATTGCAAGAAATGTCCTGCTAACAGAAAATGTGAACTGCAGCGCATTGCTAAATTCTTACATTTCGGATTAAAACTCAAAAGGCTTGAGCCACTTGATAGAGAGATAAAGGTAGAGGGAGATCACCCTTTTCTGGAATATGTTCCTAACAGATGTGTTTTGTGTGGTAGATGTGTCTTTGTTTGTAAGAAAAAAAATGGTCAAGCTATGTTAAGCTTTGCAAAAAAGGGATTTGATACTGTGATAAGTTTCTTTGGCGAGGATAATAGTGCCAAGGTTTCTTGCGAGGAATGTTATGCCTGTGCAGAAATCTGCCCTGTTGGCGCCCTTTTAGTCAACGACCCCGCCCTTCCGGGCGGGGCTTGAAAAAAGGAAATAATTCATTAGCCGCCTCCATCCCCACCCTCCCGGGTGGGGCATTAAAGGGCGGCGGTAAAAAACAGCAAGCGATCAGCTCACCAAAGGCTTGCTAAAAATAATAATAGTAAATAACATAATCATCCAGAAGTGGAGGAGTAATGATAACAGAAAATGTCAAGCGCTTGCTTAATGAGCTACCAGAAGGTGTCACACTGCTTGCAGCTGCTAAAGAGAGAAGCGCTGATGAAATATCCGAGGCAATAAAGGCTGGGATTACAATGATAGGAGAAAACTATTTTCAAGATACCCTAAGGGTAATTAATGATGTAGAAGAAAAAGCTGAATGGCACTTTATTGGACATTTGCAGACAAATAAGGTAAAAAAGGTAATTGATATCTTCGACATGATCGAATCCGTTGACTCACTGAAATTGGCCAAAGAGATAGAAAAATGTTGCAAGAGGCGAAATAAAACCATGCCCATATTGATTGAGGTCAATAGTGGTGAAGAAAACCAAAAAACCGGGGTAGCCCCAAAGGATGTAGTAGAATTAATAAAAAAAATCTCCTCACTTAATTATGTAAAGATTATGGGATTGATGACCATGGGACCGAGATTTGGAGATCCAGAGGAATCACGTCCTTATTTTATAAAAACAAGGGAGATATTCGAACAGATCAAGGACTTTCACCTACCAAATGTGGAAATGAAATATCTTTCCATGGGCATGACAAATTCTTATAAGGTTGCTATTGAGGAGGGAGCAAACTTGGTAAGGATAGGGAATAGGATATTTGGCGAAAGAGAAGGAAGCTATAATTGAGCTATGCTGCTAAAGAAATGAAGCGATTTGTAGGTAAAGCTATCTCTAATTTTCAAATGATAGGGGATGGAGATAGAATATTGGTTGCTGTTTCAGGCGGTCAGGATAGTTTGGCCCTTTTATGGTTACTAAGAGATCGTTTAACAAGGATTCCTATTAATTATGACATAAAAGCAGTTCATGTAGAATTAGGCTTTGGGCAACATACGGGAAAAAGTATGGAGGATTTTTTCAATGTAAACGGTTTTGATTACTGTATAATCAAAAGTAGATTTGGGGAACGTGCCCATGCAAAAGAAAACAAGGAAAATCCATGTTTTCTCTGCTCACGCCTGAGAAGAAAGGCCATATTTGAAAAGGCGGCAGAACTTAAATGCAACAAGATTGCATTAGGGCATCAGAAAGATGATTTCATAGAGACGTTTTTTTTAAACCTCTTTTTTGCAGGATCAATAGATACAATCCAGCCTTTACAAGAGTTATTTAATGGAAAGCTATCCATTATAAGGCCACTCTATCTGTTAAATAAGAGTATTATCAAAAGATATGCTGATGAGATGGGATTCCCTGAGATAGATAGCGGCTGCCCTACAGCAAGATCATCAAAAAGAGTACAGATCAGGTCCCTGCTTTCGAACCTTTATCAAACAAATAAAAAGATAAAAGGAAATATATTTAATGCATTAATGAAACATTTACCGTTAACCGTTGACCGTTATTCGTATGCGTTGCCCGATATCCATCGGAAAACGGTGAACGGATAACAGATACCTTTTAGCTTTAGGCACTTAAGATGAAATCAGGCTTCATTGGACTGCCTCAATCAGGGAAGTTTACTATCTTCAAGGCCCTAACTGCTGCACGGGGATCAATAGGCAAAGAAAGAATCAAGAAAGGCGATCAGCTTATTGCAACCGTTAATGTACCTGATGAAAGAGTAGATTACCTTAGCGAAATCTATAAGCCAAAAAAGACCATCTATTCTCAGGTAGAATATCTACTGCCTGGAAAAACTGTAGATTCAGATCATTCTTCAAGAAGAAAAGAAGATGTAACCCTTAATGCGATTAGGATCTGTGATGGATTGATACAC
>Ga0209977_10000364_pt1 | contig 17630 bp, 17 predicted proteins | sample SumtaG_2_FD_183113 | JGI IMG/M metagenome (GOLD analysis project Ga0209977, IMG submission 183113) | Deep subsurface microbial communities from Indian Ocean to uncover new lineages of life (NeLLi) - Sumatra_00607 metaG (SPAdes) (version 2) | ecosystem: Environmental > Aquatic > Marine > Oceanic...
CCCAGAAAAATACTTTTGTGAAAATTTTGCTACTTATTGGCGACTCTCATCAAAAAGTTGATTATATCTATGATGCTTTGGAATTTTATGAGAAAGCCCTGGAAATCGAGCCTGATAACTTAAAGGCCTTATTGAGGATTCGCCAGAATCATGAACGCATGAATGAAGAAGAGAAGATTCGAGAGACGGACAAGAAGATAGAAAAACTCATGGCACCAAGAGAGAGAATGTTTAAAAATCTTGTGATAAACAAGGGGCAGAAGTATTCACAGGTATTGAACCTTGATGGCAGAGAAATTATTTTAACCTTGCATTTTAAAGATGGCAGAGAAAGGGATATCATGCCTTTGATCTGTGTCTTTTTTAACGGCAAAGTCGTATGGGAAAATCATTTGAAGGGTGAAGGAGGATTTGAAGGAGAAAAAGTTGAGACAGAGGAGGAAAGTGAAAGTAGCGGTGAGGCTGATAAGATCATCTCCCTTTCATTGAAATCCAATGTCGGGAAGAATACGCTCATCGTTATGCCAATGGACAGACTTGTCAATCTATTGAAAATAACATGCCGGTAAGAAAAACAATGTGTACGATAAAAGTTTATAACTTATTTATTAAAATACTAATTTTTAAAAGGAGGAAAGCATTATGAAAACCGAACGGACGAGAATTACATCCATTGTGACTGTGTTGATTTTTTCTCTCGTTCTATGTCTCTCACCTTATCTTCCAGCTCAACAGACTCGGAGTCCAGGCAAAGGGAATTTAATCGGAAAAATCTATGCCGAAGATGGAACCACTGTTGTGGTAGGAGCCCTTGCTAAGATAAAAAATGTTGCCACAGCTAAAGCTTATGAAGGTAAAACCAATAAATTGGGTACCTTTAAGATCGAAGGAATCGAAGAAGGGCTATATTCCGTGGGCATAGTCACAGATGAAGGAGAGTTCAATGTAGAAAGCATGATAGGAATCAAGGCAAACAAAACAGTATTGGTAACCCTAGTCCTCAAACCTTACTTGGAGGAAGAGGAGGGAATGGCTGAAGTGAAATCGGAAATAGTCAAACGTGATAAAGCCCCCTCTAAAATCCTAAAATTCTTTACATCTCCCGCTGGCATAGCAATAATAGTCGCCTCTACTGGTTTAGTCAGCTATGGTATTATCAAGCTGCTTGAAAAGGAGGAAGAAGCATCGCCGTTTAAGAGGTGAAAATATAGAAGCAAAGGAATGGATTGTCGCAAATTCCGCAAGCGGGATTGTTATAAAATTAGTTGAGATCGCAATAATAGTAAAAGTAAAGAATTTATAATACAAAGGACTACGATCAAAGAAGTTTTTTCGGTATCATGACAAGACGCTGGATTACAGTCACAGAGACCGCAAGTTATCTTTGCCTTAGCCCCAGATTCGTCTATCGCCTTATTGACTGCGGTCAAATACCTGCCACGAGAGTCGGACGCAATGTTCGAGTTGATCTAAAAGCACTCGAAGCCATGATGGAAGAGGAGATGGCAAGACTTAAGAGTCTGGCTAAATAGAAGCGGTAAAAAGAAAATAATCGGACGCAAAAGGAGATATCATGAACGAACATGAAGATGAATTTGCATTAATGGACTACCTGAGTATCATCTGGAAAAGAAAATGGCTCATCGTAACTCCCACATTATTCTTAGTCATTGCAGTGGGAATAATTAGTTTTCTTTTACCCCCGAAGTGGGAGATCGTTGCCCTAATTCAACCAAGCAAATTTCTTGTCCAGACAGAGGGAGGCCGATTTGAAGAAATTGTGTTTGTTGATCCTAAACAAATGGCAGGGCAGATTAACGAAGCCGCCTACGACAATCTAATTGCCACTGAATTGAACCTGGATATAAGAGAATTCCCAAAATTAAAGGCAGAGAATCTTCGAGATACAAACTTGGTGCGGGTTTCCACAAAAGAAAAAGATGCTGAAAAAGCTAAATTAATTCTTCATTCGCTTTTCAACCATTTAAAAAGACAACTCGATGAGAAAGCGGATATTGAAATAAAAGAGGTTGATTCAGATGTAAAATCAAAGGAAATAGAAAAATTGAGAATAGAGGGAGAAATCAAGGGAAATAAAAATAAGCTTAATATTGTCAAACAAAGAAAAAAAGATATCGAAAAAGAAATGAATGATATAAGAAAAAGAACTGAAGTACTAGAAAAAGAACAGCAGTTGAGTTTAAAGAAAGAAAATAGGAGCGAATCTGAAAGTTTGGCAATGCTCCTTTATTCCAATGAAATCCAACAAAGTTTACAATATTATAGTGAATTAAACGAGTTGCTAAGTAGTAAAAAAATAGAAGAAGAGAATGTAAATTTAGAAATAGAGAATAAAAAAGAAAGAATAAACCAGATAGAAAACGAAATTGACAATTTAAATGAGAGAAAAGGGAGGATAGATCATACTCAGCTCATCAAAGAGCCGACACCTTCCCTTTATCCCGTCTCTCCCAAAAAGAAACTCAATGTGTTGATAGCTGGCATATTGGGTCTAATGACCTTCACAATGCTCTCCTTCTTTCTTGAATCTCTTGAAAAACATAAGCAAAGAGTGACTAGACCGTAGCCCATTTGGACTAATTTCGACTCCGATAAAGAATCATTAGAAAATTTTCCTTCTTAAATAAAGAAGCCAATATGATAGAAGAAGTAAAAATAAAAAAATTAAGAATCATCCCAGATGAACGGGGAAGACTGATGGAAATCCTTCGTTCAGATGATGATTTATTTCAAAAATTTGGACAGGTCTACATGACCACTACTTACCCTAGGATAGTCAAGGCTTGGCATCTGCATAAAAAACAAAGCGATAATATTGCTTGTTTACAAGGCACAATCAAATTGGTCCTTTACGACAATAGAAAAAAATCCCCTACTCATAAAGAACTCAATGTTTATTATCTTGGCATTCACAATCCGGTATTAATTCAAGTACCCCCCAATGTTTATCACGGTTGGATGTGTGTAAGTTTAGAAGAATCCATTGTAGTCAATATTCCTACCGAAATATATGACTACGAACAACCAGATGAATTCCGATTAGATCCCCACCAAAATGACATACCTTACGATTGGAGAAGAAAAGATGGATAGATTTTTAATTACCGGAGGCGCAGGTTTTATAGGAAGTAATTTCATTCATTACCTTTTAAGAAAGTATCAAGATATAAAAATTACTAACTTAGATAAACTCACTTATGCAGGAAACCTGGATAATCTTAAAGATATAGAATCTGACTCAAGGTACAAATTTGTAAAAGGTGATATACAAGATAGAACACTGGTTAAAGAATTGATGAGAGAAACAGACATAGTCGTTCATTTTGCTGCAGAAACCCATGTGGACCGTTCCATTTTAGAAGCTGGGGAATTTATCCTGACTGATGTCTATGGCACTTATATTCTCCTGGATGAAGCAAAAAACACAAATATAAAATTATTTATTCATATCTCCACTGACGAAGTCTACGGGAGTATTGAAAACGGTTCCTTTAAAGAAGAAGACAATCTCATACCCAGTTCGCCTTATTCAGCCAGTAAAGCCGGCGGCGACCGACTCGCCTATTCATATTCAAAAACTTATAATCTTCCAGTCATAATTCTTCGCCCATCCAATAATTATGGATCTTATCAATATCCCGAAAAAGTAATCCCTTTGTTTATCACCAACGCTTTAGAAGATAAACCACTTCCAATTTATGGAGATGGAAAAAATGTAAGGGACTGGCTTTATATTGAAGATTGTTGTGAAGCTATAGACTTAATAATAAATAAAGGAACAGCAGGAGAAGTTTACAATGTGGGAGCATCTCAAGAAGTTCCCAATATTGAGATGGCTCGGAGAATCTTAGAAATTCTAAATAAACCAGCTAGTCTGATAAAATTTGTCAAAGACAGGTTGGGACACGATAGGAGATACTCTCTTCATTGGGAAAAATTGAAAAAATTAGGCTGGCAACCAAAATTCGATTTTAAAACTGGCCTCGAGAAAACTGTTAAATGGTATCAAGAAAATCAACAATGGTGGCAAAAAATCAAGCAAAAATCCAAAGAGTTTAAAAAATTCTATCAAGCCTATTATCAAAACCGATGAATAAAAATTACAAATGGACATCAATCAGTGGCGGATATTAACCGAAAATCCAAATGGGTTAGAAAAATTAGCAACTCAATAGCCTCAACAAATCGTATAAATTAAGAGAGAATAAAATGAAAGCATTGATTACTGCTGGAGGGAAAGGAATCAGGCTCAGACCTATCACCCACACCAACAATAAACACCTAATCCCTATAGCCAATAAACCCATGATTCACTTTGCTGTAGAGGCAGTGGTGGAAGCCGGCATCAATGAGTTGGGAATTTTGATCAATCCTGATACAGGAGATGAAATAAAGCAAGCTTTAGGCAACGGAGAAAAATGGGGCGTTTCCATATCCTATATCATTCAGGAAGTACCCATTGGATTAGCTCATGTGGTAAAAGTTTCTGAAGATTTCATCAAAGATGAGCCTTTTATTTTCTATTTGGGAGATAATGTGATTGTAGGCGGAATTAAAAAATTTTTAGAAGAGTTTAGGAATTCAGGCAATAACTGCCACTTGGTTTTAGCCAGAGTCAAAGACCCTCAACGATTCGGAGTCCCGGAAATCAAAGATGGAAAAATCATTAAAGTAGAAGAAAAACCTAAAAGTCCCAGAAGCGATTGTGCAGTAACAGGAATTTATTTCTACGATTCTCACATCTTTGAGGCAGTGAATAATATCAAGCCTGGATGGCGGGGAGAATTGGAAATCTCAGATGCTCACCAATACTTGATCGATAAAGGATATAAAGTTGGATACAGCGAAATAACCGGATGGTGGAAAGATACTGGAAAACCTGAAGACTTATTGGAAGCCAATCGCTTGGTTCTGGAACAAATAATCAACCATAAAGAATCCACCATCCAGGGAAAAGTGGATGAACATTCTGAAATAATCGGCAAAGTCATTATTGAGAAAGGAGCAATAATCAAAAAAAGCAATATTTCCGGCCCTGCCATTATTGGCAAGAATACTGTAATTGAAACCAGCTACATTGGCCCATTCAGTTCAATATCTTATGATTGTAAGATAACAAATAGCGAGCTTGAATATTCCATCATAATGGAGGGATGTAGAATCATTGATGTGGAAGCCAGAATCGAACGAAGCATTTTGGGAAAAAACGTGGAAATAATAAAAGGAAACTACCGACCAAAAAGCCAGTGCTTTATCATAGGCGACCAAAGCAAAATTAAATTATTTTGATTAAACAAATAATATTCCGTCTATGGTGCTTATCCTAATCAGCTAGCAAATTACGTCCAAAGAGAAATAAAGGCAATTGACAAATCTCGCTCTTATGCCGTTATTCAGGACATTATAGGTATGGGCTGAAACTCATCAAGCGGCGAGATTCAATAATTACGCACGAAACAAAATGACGCTCAGGCAAAAAACCCTCAACGGGCTTAAATGGAGCTTTGTTGATAGTTTTGCCAATCAAGGTTTTCAGTTCATCATAGGAATCATTCTTGCAAGGTTGTTGGTCCCAAAAGATTTCGGCCTCATCGGGATGCTTATCTTTTTTATTGCGATTTCCCAGTCTTTTATCGACAGTGGTTTTAGTCAGGCTTTGATTAGAAAAAAGGATTGCAAACAGGTCGATTTTAACACGGCATTCTTTTTCAATCTTCTAGTTGGGATTGTTTTTTACCTAGTTCTATTTTTCAGTGCCGATTTGATAGCCGGTTTTTTCGGTGAGCCGCAATTGTTTTCTTTGATCAGGGTATTGGGTTTGGTTCTGTTGATAAACGCATTCGGGCTGATTCAGAGAACCATGCTCATTAAAGAGATCAATTTTAAGCTCCAAACCAAAATTTCTCTTATCTCATCGTTTATATCGGGTGCAGTCGGAATAGGAATGGCATTAAACGGATTCGGTGTTTGGAGCCTTGTCTATAAAACAATCACCCAGCAACTAGCAACAACTTTTTTATTTTGGCTTTGGAATAAATGGAAGCCGACCGCAGCCTTCAGTGTTAAGGCATTTAAGGATTTGTTTCAATTCGGATCAAAACTGCTCGCGTCCGGCCTCATCGATACAACCTACCAGAATGTCTATTACCTTATTATCGGCAAGTATTTCTCTGCCACAGATTTGGGCTATTATACAAGGGCGGATAAGTTTAGAAAAATTCCATCACAAAACCTTTACGGAATCATAGGCAGGGTCAGTTATCCGGTCTTATCAAGCATTCAGGATGAATCGGCAAAGCTCAAATCGGCTTATAAGAAATTTATCCAAACCACGATGTATATTACCTTTGTTTTGATGATAGGACTTGCTGCCACAGCGGAAAAAGTAATCCTAGTATTGATCGGGGAACAGTGGCTGCCGGCGGTTCCCTATCTGCAACTCCTGTGCTTTGTCGGAATGCTCTACCCTCTTCACGCTTTGAACCTGAATATGTTGATGGTGAAGGGGAGGTCGGATCTTTTTTTGAGGCTTGAAGTAATAAAAAAAACTCTGGCGGTTCCAACTATAATTATTGGGATTCTCTTTGGAATAAAAATCATGATTGTCGGGATGATTGTCAATTCCGTAATTGCCTACTATTTAAACAGTTATTGGTCTGGAAAACTGATAGGATATACAGTCAGAGAGCAAATTTCTGACATCTATTCTTCATTTACTCTAGCTGTGCTAATGGGAATACTTACTTATCTGACCGGAAAGGTTATAGAAGGCGGGCATTTGGTCGTTCTGATATCTCAGATTATTACCGGCGGGTTGATAATTCTGGTGTTTTCTGAGCTAATCAAATTAAAGCCCTATATTGAAATCAAAAGCATTGTCTTAGGGAGCATAAAAAGATGAATGAAGAGAGAAATGCAATAAGCGGATCGGAGAAACCTGTATGGGTTACAAAGCCATATCTGCCACCGTTAGAAGAGTTCCAGGAATATTTGCGGGATATCTGGGACAGCCGCTGGTTAACCAACAATGGCAAATACCATCAGGCATTGGAAAAAGCACTCTGCGAATATTTAGGCGTTAAGTACATCTCTCTTTTTTCCAATGGAACCCTAGCTCTTGTCACGGCATTGCAAGCGCTCAGAATTACCGGCGAGGTGCTGACCACGCCTTTCAGTTTTGTCGCGACTACTCATGCACTCTGGTGGAATAATATCAAGCCTGTTTTCGTCGATATAGAACCAGATACCTTCAACCTGGATCCAAATAAAATCGAAGCTGCTATTACTCCAAAAACAACCGCCATTTTGCCTGTGCATGTGTATGGAAACCCATGCCATGTGGAAAGTATCAAGGAAATAGCAGATACATATGGATTGAGAGTTATCTACGATGCCTGCCATACATTTGGGGTTACCATTAATGACATTCCTATTTTAAAATATGGCGATTTAGCGGTTATGAGTTTCCATGCAACAAAAGTCTATACAACTTTTGAAGGAGGTGCCATTGTATGCCACGAAGAAGCTACAAAAAAAAGAATAGATAATTTAAAAAACTTTGGTTTTGCGGGAGAAACTACAGTGGTAGCGCCCGGTATTAATGCCAAAATGAACGAGTTTCAGGCTGCTTTAGGATTGCTTCAGTTAAAGCATATTGACAAAGTCATTGAACAGCGTAAACTAATTGCACAACAGTACAGAGAAGGCTTGAAGAACATTTCCGGATTACGTTATTTGGATGATACGCTAGGAACGAAGCATTGTTATTCTTATTTTCCAATATTAATTGATAAAAAGAAATTCAGCAAAACCCGAGATGAGCTTTACGAAGAGCTCAAACGGCACAATATTTTCGGAAGACGATATTTCTATCCCTTAATTAGCCAATTCTCAACTTATTGCGGTCTGGAATCTGCACAGATTGGTAAAATGCTTGTGGCGGAAAAAGTAACAGAAGAAGTTTTGTGTTTGCCGATTTATCCTGAGTTAGAAAATAAAATCATTCCATTAATCATAGATATAATATCGGGTTAGCACCATGAAACCAAGCAATCTTGGAAATTATTTTGAAGATTTTAAAAAGGGAGATATTATTGAACACTCCTTATCGAAAACGATTTTTGAATCGGACAATAATTTATTTTGCTTGCTTACTATGAACCATCATCCAGTCCATACTAACCTTCAATATGCTGAAAAAAATCAACACGGCAAAATATTGGTAGTTGGTACACTTGTATTTAGTTTAGCTGTGGGTCTTACCATACCCGATATAAGTGGAAAAGCAATTGCAAATCTCAAATATGAAAATATTGAACAGCTAACAGCAGTTTATATTAATGACACAATATATGCCAGGACAAAAATACTTGATGTGAAATCTTCTCAGACAAAACCAGATCGGGGGATAATATATGTGGAGACAATCGCATATAACCAAGATAATATTGATGTACTTCGTTTCCGAAGAAAAGTATTAATTAAAAGGAGAAACCATGAATAACTCTTCATATGTCATGCGTAGTCTTATGTTTGTACCAGGTCATAATGAACGGCTCTTAAACAGTGCTGCTCGTAGCGAAGCTGACGTTTTATTGCTAGATCTTGAAGACTCTGTGCAACCTGAAAACAACAAATTAATTGCCAGAAAATTAATTAAAAAATATATAGGAAATGGTCTATTGAAAAATTATTTGGTATTTCCAAGAATAAATGATCGAGAAAGCGGGCATTTGCTCAAGGATGTTTATGAACTTGCTATCCCAGGTATAAGCGGGTTCATGTACCCGAAGGCAAAAAAAGGTGAAGATATTTATTTTATTGATAAGTTGTTAGAAACTATTGAATATGAAAAAGGATTTTTAAAAGGAACATTTAAAATAATCGCTCTGATAGAAACCACGGCAGCAGTCTTAAATGCACAAGATATTTGTAGAGCATCAAACCGAGTGGTTGCGTTGGCTTACGGCTGTGAAGACTTTATTGCAGACCTCGAAGGTATACACGACGAGCAAGGACAAAGTCTTTTTGTGCCACGGGCGATGATTGCCATGGCAGCAAGAGCAAATGATGTTATACCCATTGATACCGTACACATAAAAGTACACAATCTGGTTAATCTGGAAAAGAATTTAATAATTGCGAAGAACTTAGGTTTTGAAGGTATGTTGGTTTTAAATCCAAAGGAAATACTACTAGTCCATAAATATTTCTCCCCTTCTGACCATGATGTGAGGGATGCCAAGGAAATGCTTAGACTAGCCGAAGAAGCAACAAAAAAAGGAAAAGGTGTAGCTGTTGTTGACGGGAAATTTATTGGTCCTCCTATGATAATTATGGCAAAAAAGATTATCTCTAAAAATGATTTAATATTAAAGAATAAAAAGATAAAAACATGAAAAAGTTGATAATATTGGGTGGAAGTGGAATTGGTATGATTGCTGCGTCTATAGCACGAGACCTTGGTTATTTTGAAGTAGTTGGATTTTTAAATGATTTTATCGAAATCGGTACAGAAATTGGAAACTATAAAAAAATAAAAGTGGTAGGTAAAACAGAGGATTTGGATAAATTTTTGAAACTCAAAAACACTTATTTTTTTATTGCTTATGTAGGTCTGCAAAATGAAAAGCAAACATATAAAAAGATTGAGATGTTAAACATACCTCCTGAAAGATATGCGACCCTGATTCATCCAACTGCAATCATACCTAAAGGATTTTGTGATATTGGAAACGGTGTTCTTTTTGCTCCCCTTTCACAGCTTTCAACAGATACGACCATATCGGATAATTGTATTTTACTTCCCAACTCCTTTATCGGTCATAATAGCTTTCTGGATAGGTTTGCCCACGTTGCAACCAATGGTGTAGTTGGAGCGAATGTACATGTAGGTAAAGCTGTCCATATAGGCAGCAATGCTACTATACGCGAAAAGGTGAATATAGGTGATTATTCTTTAATCGGAGCGGGGTCTGTCGTGTTAAATGACATATCTGAAAATTCTGTTGTAGTGGGTAATCCTGCAAAAATATTAAAACAACGATTGGATTAAACAACTTTTTATACAAAAAATGATAATAAAACCTTTAGTTAGCATTTGTAGTCTCACATACAATCACGAAAATTATATTTCACAAGCTCTTGAAGGTTTTTTAATGCAAAAAACCACTTTCCCCATTGAAATTATTATCCACGACGATGCATCTACTGATAACACTACAAATATTATTAGAGAGTATGAGAATAAGTACCCTGATATTATAAAACCAATTTATCAAAATGAAAATCAATGGTCAAAAGGAATCAGACCATCATCTACCTATGTATGGCCATGCACCAAAGGCAAATATATTGCCCTATGCGAAGGCGACGACTATTGGACTGATCCCTATAAGTTACAGAAGCAGGTGGATTTTATGGAGGCTAATACAGAGTATTCAATGTGTTTTCATTTAGTTGAAAATTTTTACCAAGATGGGAGTAAACCATCCTTTATTTATCCGTACAAAAAAAGACAGCAACCGATTTATTCTTTGCAAGATGTACTGAAATATTTTTTTATTAACACCTGTTCGGTTATATATAGATTAGACAACAAAATCTTACCAGAATGGTTTAGCAAGCATATGTTAGGCGATTATACACTCCATTTATTATATGCCGATAAAGGTAAAATCAGGCTAATTCCCGAAGTTATGGCAAGATACCGAATACATAGCGGAGGAATATGGTCGAGTAGAAGTGGAAAGGACACAATAAATAAACTAAATGATTTAATTAATCTTTTAAATGATTTCGATAAGCATACTAAAAATAAGCATTCAAATGATATTAATAGAAGAATTTTAAAACTTAAAAAAGCGGTGGTTCATTTATTATTAGATAATAAGAAAACGAATGAGGCAGTTATCGCTTTATCAAAAGTATCTTCATGCATGACTTCCATTGATAAAATTAGATATCAATTACATCTAAATTTCCCGATTTTATACACATTATTAAAAAGATTAAAAACGCTAATATCAATTATTTTGTGTAAATTCATTTAAAGACCTGAGTTGGTTGGGCAATTAGAAATGTTATGGATTAGGACCTTGTTGGAAACTGATTGGATTGGCTTATTATCGTTTTTTTGTTCTACCCCCTCTTGTAATCAGGTCTACTTTAAAAGGATAATAAAGAACCATAATAGAAAGGAAATAAATGATTGATTTATCCATAATTATTGTTAACTGGAATGTTACTAATTTTACTAAGACCTGTTTGAATTCAATCTTTAATTCTATCCATAATTCTTTCCACAAAATTTCTATATCCATAGAAGTAATAGTAATTGATAATAATTCTAGCGATGAAAATGTCAAAACATTGAAGGAGATTTTTCCTAATATAAAATTGATTATAAACAAGACAAACAAAGGATTTGCAAAGGCATGTAATCAAGGGGTAAAGGTTAGCAGAGGAAAATACATTTTCTTATTAAATCCAGATACTTTATTACACGCTGGATGTTTAGAGGCTATGGTTACTTTCATGAACCTTAAAAAAGATGCAGGAGGCGTTACTCCTCACATATTAAATCCAGATGGTTCAACACAGTCTTTAGGAAGGAAATTACCCACGCTGAGGAATATGTTTATATTTTATTTTTTTCCACATAGATTTTATAAAACGATAATAGGTTTTTTAAAAAGATGCAAAAACTTAAGAGAGGCTTTTGAAGTCGAGGCATTATCAGGTGCGACTATGATGATAAGAAGGAAAGTATTGGATTCGATAAGTTTATTGGATGATGAGCTTCCCATGTACGCCGAAGATATAGATATTTTTTATCGTATTAGAAAGGCAGGATGGAGATTATATTGTCTTCCCAATATATCCATAACCCATATAGGAGGAGCAAGTAGTAGAATGATACCGATAAAGGCGAGATTTAATTCCTATAAGGCCATTTATGCCTATTTTAGTAAAAACCATGGTAAAGTATCGGCACTTTTAATAAGACTGATGATAAGTATATCAATAGTTATCCGAATAATAGCTATATTTATACTTAATAGTTTAAAAGGGAAAAAAGAATATTTATTAAATGAATTTAAAGTCTTTAAAATTGTTCTAAGATGGTCATTAAGGAAGAAATGATAAAGTACAAAAATATTCTCATCATGAAATGGCCAGAAAGTTCGCTCAAGTTCTTGAAGAAGCGATGAAAAAATGACTTCCATCGTAAGATTAATAGTAAGAATAGTTTTAAAAGGTTTCCATATATTCATATTTTCAGAAATATAAGAAAAAGTTCAGCGATTAATTTCTTTATAGAAGCTATCTGTTGAGAGAATAGAAAAATTCATGAGAGTTAAAAAATTTTTTATTACATTATTTCCTATATCAATTACTATAATAATTTTTGACAAAATAAAGCTTCCTTTTGATCCGCCAATTTCAATTTATCGTCCATTACAGATGTTCATATTATTGTTGATGTTTATAACAATTTTGACGAAGAGGAATATTAAATCCAATTCGAGTTCTCTGACTACAATCTTACTTTATTTTTTTGTTTTCTTTACATTGATATCTACCCTATTTGCTCGCAATTTGACAAATTCTTTGTTAAGAACGTTCCAAATTGGTGAATTCACTATTATGGTCTTAATATTGTTTTTTTACCTTAAAATATTTTGGGATATATCATATGTTAAAGATCTTGCTCAGTTGATGTGCTGGCTAGGCATTTTTAGTGGGGTTACGATAATTTCTGATTTTTTCGGTTGGACTGATTTCGTTACAATAATCTATGACTACAGAGGTTATGGGAGGCAAGTTGGAATTTTAGGAGAACCAAACTTTGCTGCTGGGAAATTAGCTATTTTTTTGCCTTTTATAATATATGCTTCCTTTAAGAATCAAAAAGAGGGCAAAATGGTGAAAAGCCGAATATACGCAATCCTTTCCTTAGTCGTTTCAATAGCAATTCTCATGACAGGGTCACGCATGGGGATAATCATGCTGGTTATCACGTTCACTTTTATTATTTTGAAAGAAAGGAAATATTTGATAAGTATAAAAAGTGCTAAAACCTTTATCATTCTTTGTCTCTTTTTACTTATTATAGGAACAACATTCTGGCAAAATGCTAAATTTAGATACTTAGCGACTCATAGGGTTGGAAGTCTTTATCATTTCATTACGATTGGCGAAAAGGCAGAGGGAATAGATATGAGGTTAGAATTGTTAAAACCTAGCTGGCAAATGTTTTCAACTAATCCCATATTAGGGTTAGGACCAGGTGGGTATCGGTGGGAATTACCTCAGTATGTACCATCTATGGGCGAACGTCCGTCACATAATACATTTATCGATGTTCTTGTAGGTATTGGCATATTTGGCTTTCTATTCTTCGTCGGAATATTGATTCAAATTGCCTATAACATTCGTAGCCTTCGGAAAATCATGCCTCTAAAAAACTTATCGTTTTATTTCGGACTCTCTTTTTTAAACTTGCTTGTGATGTTGTTCTTTCTATCACATCTTCATAACCGCTTTTTATGGGGAATGTTTATTCCAATTTCAATGGTTATTGAGTGGAATAAAAAGGCTAAGAAAAGAAAATACAAGAAACTTGTCAACGCAGAAGATAAAAGTGAATAAGAGCAAGGTTGTTATCTATTTTCTTTTACCTTCTCTAAGAGGAGGCGGAGCAGAACGCATGACGCTTAATCTCCTTAAAGGGTTGAATCGCAAAGAATTGCAACTTAAAATAATTCTTGGAGAAAAGGTAGGACCATTCATTGATAAAATACCAATGGATGTTTCCATTATTAATCTAAAAGTCCATCACATGCGTGATGCTTTTCTAAAATTGGTACGCCATCTTCACCAAGAACGTCCAGATATTCTATTCTCTGTCATGGGACACACAAATGTAATAGCTTTACTCGCTAAAAGAGTTGCAAATGTATCAACAAAAATTCTTGTTTCAGTTCATAGCACCCCATCTAAAGTAAAGAAAAATAGGCTAGATATTAGAGCCAGACTTGTCCCCTATTTTGAACGATGGCTTTATCCGAAGGCTGATAAGGTAATTGCTGTCTCGCAGGGAGTCAAGAATGACATTTCAGAGTATTTGGGCATTAACAAAGAGAAGATTGCTATGATTTATAACCCTATTATAGATGAGGAGATTTTCGAATTAGCACAGGAGCCAGTCAATCATCCATGGTTTCATAATTCTAAAATTCCAATAATTTTGGCAGTTGGAGCCTTGAAAAAGCAAAAAAATTACCCTCTTTTATTTAAAGCATTTAAATTAATCTGTAGAAAACTCCCCCTTCGGCTTGTAATCCTCGGAGAAGGGGGGGAACGAGAAAATTTGGAAAATCTTTCTCAAGAATTAAAAATTGCAGATAAAATAGATTTACAAGGATTTCAAAGGAATCCTTATAAATTTATTGCTAAAGCGTCAGTTTTTGCTTTATCCTCTTCATTGGAGGGTTTACCGACCGTACTTGTGGAGGCTATGGCTTGTGGAGTCCCAGTTGTCTCGACAAACTGTCCTTCAGGTCCCCGAGAAATTATCACAGAGCCAGGATATAATGGATTGCTTGTTCAGACTGGCAATCCAAAAGCTTTAGCCGAGGCTATTTTTCAAGTATTAGATAATAAAGATTTGGCAATGAGACTTAGCAAGGAAGGATTGGAAAGAGCTAAATATTTTGATGCAAAGAAAATAACAAAAGAATATGAAGAATTATTTAAATCTCTCTTATTAAAAGATTAAAAATGAGACGATTTGGGGATTTGGAAATGAAGCCTAATTCTGTTATCCATCTCATCACTGGTCTTGATACTGGCGGAGCAGAGATGATGCTTTACAAATTGGTAACAAATGATAGCTTTTTTAAGCATAGCGTAGTTTCTATGATAGATATAGGACCGGTTGGAGAGAAAATACGTGCTGCCGGAATCCCGGTATATACACTAAAAATGCAACGAGGGATACCAAATCCTCGGGCAATCTGGCGACTGGTAGACTTACTACGCAAAGAAAAGCCAAAAATCTTACAGACCTGGATGTATCATGCAAATTTACTGGGATTGATTGCCAGTAAATTGGCCAGAGTCCAATGCATAGTGTGGGGAATTCGTCATAGTAATCTGAATCCTCAAGGAAACAAAAAATTGACCATCAAGGTGGCAAAGTGGTGTGCAAGACTTTCACATTTTTCCTCGGCCATTATTGCTTGTTCGGAGGTCTCGCGGAAGGTTCATATAATTTTGGGCTACCGCCCAGATAAAATTATTGTCATTCCCAATGGTTTTGACTTGAAGACTTTTAAACCAGATGGGAGTGCACAAAAAAAAGTAATGGATGAACTGGGACTATCCCCAAATGCCATCTTGATTGGATTGGTGGCCCGCTTTGATCCGCAAAAGGATCACACCAATTTTATTCAAGCAGCAACAATACTCGGACGACGATTTTCCAATGTCCACTTCATCCTTTGCGGTGATGGGATTACTTCTGATAACCAGAATCTTTTCCGATTAGTAAAGCAATCCGGAATAGGCGATCGGATCCACCTATTAGGCCGACGGAAAGACATCCCGAAGCTCACTGCTGCCCTGAATATCGCTTCTTCTTCTTCTTCTTATGGGGAGGGATTCCCTAATGTGGTGGGAGAAGCAATGAGTTGCGGTATTCCTTGTGTAGTTACTGATGTCGGCGATTCTGCTTTGATTGTAGGAGATTGTGGTATAGTTGTGCCTCCGCAAAATCCTTGGGCCTTGGCGGAGGCATGGCATAAACTGATAGAGATAGGACATAAAGGATGTCGACAATTAGGAAGGGTAGCCCGTAAACGAATAGAGGAAAAATTTTCTTTGAATGAAATTGTTAATCAATATGAATTGCTTTATAAAGAATTACTTGTTTAATAAAAGGTCTTGATTTCCTAGAAATCTATATAAAAACCTAGTTAGAATCGCAATATGGGGGGAGGATAACTAGGATTCCCAAAAAAGCGAATTATGCCCAAAATAATGTACGTTTCCAATGCATCTTGGTATCTGTTTAATTTCCGCTCGAATATTATGCAAGAAATGTTGAAACATGGCTGGGAGGTAGTGGGGATTGCTCCTGATGATGGTTATGCGAAAAGATTAAAAGATATGGGCATACGCTTCATCAATCTTATAATGGATAGAAAAGGTTTAAACCCATTGAAAGACCTACGATTACTATATTATTTTATCCGTCTTTATCGCCATGAAAAACCAATTATAGTTCATCATTTTACTATTAAACCGGTTATCTATGGTTCTTTAGCAGCACGTTATGTTAGGATTCCGGGAATAGTGAATTCTGTGCCAGGTTTGGGCTATGTTTTTATAAAGGGAGGCATCCTCCAAAGCATAGTTGAAAAGATGTATAAATTTGCTCTACATCCTCCGGCTCAGGTAATTTTCCAGAACCCTGATGACGAGAATATTTTTTTAGAAAAAAAGCTCGTTACCCATGAGCAAACACATTTGATTCGTGGATCAGGAGTAAATATAGAATTATTTTCTCCAGACAAATTTTACCTCTAATGCTTCGCCTTAATACCACATTTATACTCATTGCTCGTATGTTATGGGATAAAGGAGTAGCTGAATTTGTGAAAGCTGCAAAAAAAGTCAATGAGCAAAATCCATTAACCAACTTTATACTTCTTGGTGGTACGGATAGTGGAAATCCAGCAGGAATACCCATATCTTGGCTAAAGCAACAAAATAAACATGGCTTTATCGAATGGATTGATCATGTAGACGATGTAAGACCATACTTAGCAAAATCATCCGTAGTAGTTCTCCCCTCTTATTATAAAGAAGGTTTGCCTCGATCCTTGATAGAGGCAGCTGCAATGGCAAAACCAATCATAACAACAGATATTCCAGGATGTCGGGAAGTGGTCAAAGACGGAGTAAATGGGTTATTGGTGCCTAAAAAAAATGTTGAATTATTGGTTAAGGCCATGTTGACATTGGCAAACAATCCTGATTTATGCAAACGTATGGGACACGCAAGTCGGGAAAGGGTACTGAAATATTTTGATGAATGCATTGTTATTCGCAAAACTTTGGATGTTTATCGCAAGACAGGCGTAAAATTATAAAGAAAGTATGGATAAAAGAGGGGGGAATTATATTTCCATATTATATTAAAAATCTATAAGTTTACTCTTCTATGATTAAATACCTTCTTTTCTTTTTTATTTCTATCGCTATATCTCTACTTATTACTCCCTTGATTAGATTATTAGCTAAAAAACTAAATATTCTTGATTTGCCTTCTGAGAGGAAAACTCACAAGAAGCCAATGCCTCTTCTCGGTGGAATTCCAATATTTATTGCTTTTAATTTAACTATTTTTCTGGGAATTCTATTTAATTTCGAATATCTTGAGAAATTTTATTCTTCGAAATGGATATCGATTTTCATTGCACAGCTTATTATTCTAGGAATTGGAACTTATGATGACATTAAAAAGACCAAACCCTGGATTAAATTTCTTTTTCAAATTTCTGCAGGTTCTCTTTTAATTGTTTTTGGCTTTGGAATAAATC
>Ga0209977_10000365_pt1 | contig 17630 bp, 39 predicted proteins | sample SumtaG_2_FD_183113 | JGI IMG/M metagenome (GOLD analysis project Ga0209977, IMG submission 183113) | Deep subsurface microbial communities from Indian Ocean to uncover new lineages of life (NeLLi) - Sumatra_00607 metaG (SPAdes) (version 2) | ecosystem: Environmental > Aquatic > Marine > Oceanic...
GCTGATAATGTTTTCTTAGCCTCGTATATACTTGCCTGATCATAAAATCCTGTAGGGAAAGCCCTATATCCAAAGGCAAGTGTAGAAAAGCATTCATGTGCTCCTATCTCGTTCATACAATTATAGTCATAATAACCGCCCGACATCAAAAAAACTTTTTTTAAAGTATTATTTTCTGCACTTTTTATCAATTCTGATAATCGCTGTTTAGGCATACTACTAGCCTCGGTCACAAGTATAATATCGCCATCATAACTAGGGATGTTAGGCACAGCTTTAATGGTTGATCCGTTCCTAAGCCTTAAATAACAATCGTTACGGCTAGCGGCTGGATTTCCTAAATATATATCTTTAAAATATGCGTTTTTAAGGCTAAAATGATTAATCGCCTCAAATAAAATTTTAACTTGCCTATAAACAGGCGCATCTATTAAAACATGCCCGCCTGGTATTGATGTGGCATATAGCAAGGCATAAGCAGATAATAAAAAGTCTTTGCCGCCACCACGAGGTAATCTAAATGCTGCATAGTCTAAACTTATCATAGCGTTAAAAATAATATTTTGCGGTGTAACCAAATCTGTACCAAAAATATTTCTGAATTTACTTCCTTCTAATACAGTATTCATTGTTAAACTCTCCCCCTTGTTTTATTATAGAATAAAACTAATATTTTGCTAGATATTTTTTTACCCGGGAGAGGACTCGAACCTCCACGCCTCATCGGCACAGGGCTTAAACCTGTTGACTATACCAAATTCGTCTACCCGGGCTCTTTTTCTAATTGGTAGCGGGGACTGGAATCGAACCAGCGTGGCCCAGCTTATGAGACTGGACTCGGAACCAACACCTTCCCCGCATCAATTTTATTTCTCCTTAGCGATGACTGGTTTTGAACCAGCGACCTCTTCCGTATGAGAGAAGCGCTCTGACCAACTGAGCTACATCGCTATTTGCTCGGGACAGGCCTCGAACCTGCACGGGGTTGCCCCCACATGGGCCTAAACCATGCGCGTATACCAAATTCCGCCACCCGAGCTTTTGGGCCGAAGAGGTATCGAACCCCTGCATTCCAAGGACTTCACCCTTGAGCTCTACCAACTGAGCTACCGACCCATATACTCCGAATGGGATTCGAACCCATACCCCTTAAGGGACGAGTGTTTGAAACTCGCGCGGCTGCCATATTACGCCATCGGAGCATTATTGTTTAATTACCTTTTGCTTTTATCACTTCACAGGCTTTTCTGACTAATTCTTCCCAGCCATCGCTTCTTCTATGCTGAATATGACATTCTGGCTTCATATATCCATCTGGTTTTTCTATTTGATACAAGCACAAATCGTCTGCTATAAAATTGGCTGGAGTCAAATTACCTAAATTATGAATCCATAATTCATCTATTTGTCTATGATTTACATATGCTTTAATAATTAACATCAGTGTTTCCATTTACTTTTTAAAAATACTTTATAAACCTCTGCTCCAAGATGTTCGTTTTTAATATTATACATTTCGCCACAGGCTATAATATATCCGCCAGTTGAAAGTAATAATTCTTTTAGATCTTTCCTATCCATAGTCATAGATGACCATCGCGGCATAGTATAAAAATTCGTTGGTAATACTTTCATTTATTTACTCCTTAAATATCTCATAAAACGGTTCTACAAATTCTTCGGGGGTGTGAATATCAAACCACCCAACTATTTTTCCGTCTTTTCTAAGAATTCTTTTACATGCTTTAACATATGTCTCTATTTCTGGCAAACCCTCTTCATCTATAAAATGATAAAAATCCATAAAAATAAAATCAAAAGCTTTGTCAGTTGAATTAATATATGATAACCCATCCATACAAACAACTTCATGCCTTTTATCATCAATAAAATAAGCTTGCTTCTGAACTATTATAGTGTCCTCACTAATTTCTACTGTTGTGAGGGAGTTTACACCCCTACAAGACAATATATGCCTTGAAGCTATACCTAACCCCAGCCCTATTTCTAAACAGTCGCCACGAGGATAATTACCAATCTGCTCCTTATATTCATCTATTTCGTCTTCTATTGCCCATAAAGTATGGCCTGGACCTTCTTCTAAATGAAGTAGCCCATTAAAGTCATATATTCGCATATTACCACTTTCTGCTATTAAATCGCCGTGCGTAAAATATATTGGTGTTGTTGTCATGATAATAATCCAAAAGTTCTAGTTCGCCATCTAGGACGTTTTTTGTCTGGATTATCTATAATAAAATTATATAAATCCTCCACAAATATCCATCCAGATGCAGACGCTACATGTCTAAAATTAGTAACTCTAAATGCTTCTGTTTTTGGTTCCCAATCAACCGCTAATATAGAATGATACCCAAAAAATTTATGCCATATGTTTATTTCTAGTGGTAATATGTCTATTGAACCATCAACAAAGTACTTATACGACTTGTCTATACATAACTTTAATGTATTAAAAGCCTTCTTCATATTTATACATGATCCATGTCTACAACCGCAATCATCGATTAATTCTTCATACAATTTTTTATCTACAGTTTTTCCGGTCAAATAATAATATGCGTTAGTCATGCTGACTAGGCTGCAATCACCATCAGATTTATTTTTATGTATATAATTTTCCCACTCTCTAACAATCATTTTTTATAAAATCTTTCCACTGAAGCTTAAAGCCATTCCAACACTCTATCTGGTTCTTGTCACATCCTGTGCATCGCCTACACTGCCCACTAGACTCGTTGTAGACGAAATTTATATATCGTTGCCACTTATGATCTTGTAGCCAGCATATTATCCTTTTAATCATTTTTTCCTCTCACAAATTGCTATTTCTTTCTTTCTTCTATTATAGAATAAAATTTCAGTTTTGCTAGGTTTTTATTTCTTTTTCACTACTCTATACATCGTCATGTCTCCGCGTTTTATAACTAGAAGAACTTGGTTTTTCGAACCTAGTTTCCTCATTATTTCTCTATAATCGTTCATATTTCTGACTTTTTTACGATTAATTGATATAATTATATCATTATTCTTTATTCCCGACCGAGCGGCGAGGCTCTTTTTCTCTACCTCTAGTATTACCACGCCTTCCGCGTCTTCCAGAGATAAATCCTCGATAATTTGCGGGGTAATAGGGCCAACCGTAAACCCAAAACTTTCCTCTATCGTGGAAACAGTTTTTAATACTTCTTCTGGGCTCATCATCTCAACTACTTTAATTACTAAATTTTTTCTTTTACCGTTTCTAATTATAGTTGTTCTTACTTTATTTCCTGGATATATCATTGAAATTGTAAATGACAATTCAATCACATTAGTTATTTTCTTACCATTAATTTCAATTATAACATCACCTCTTTGTAGTCCACCTTTTTCCCCAGCAGATTTTTTTCCTACACTTGATACTAGAACACCGTCTTTATTTTTCAAGCTAAGCTCTTTCTGAAGTTCTGTAGTAATTTGCTGAATAATTATACCAAAGCTACCACGAATAACCTTTCCATCTTTTTTTAATCTTTCTATAATACTTTTTACCATGTTTATAGGTATAGCAAAACCTATCCCTACATTACGTTCATTTCTATCAGCCATAATAAGGGTATTAATTCCTATAACCTCGGCAGCAAGATTAAACAAAGGACCACCAGAGCTACCGGGATTAATAGAAGCGTCCGTTTGTATATAATTATCATAAAACGACCAACCCATATGACGTTTTATTCCGCTTACAATACCCACAGACACGCTATTTGCCAAACCAAATGGAGCACCAACGGCTGCAACCCAACTTCCTATTAAAACATTATCAGAATTACCAAGTTTCGCCGCGTACAATGGAAAACCAACATCAATTTTTAATAAGGCAATATCAGTTTTTTGATCAACGCCGATAATTTCTGCATTGTATTTATCACCGTTGCTAAGTGTTACTGTCGTATACGTAGAATCGCGCACCACGTGATGGTTGGTTATAATATAACCATCCTGACTGATAATTACCCCAGAACCACCTGACGGCCTATTAGGATTGAATGCTCCAACAGTAACCGTACTTTTCATTCCTTCGATTGCTAGTTTTTCAAAAAGGCTAGATACATTTATTGGGTTCTGAATTCTATCACTACCAGTTTGTGTTTGCACACATGCCGGTATTAATAAAAATATCGAGAAAAAGATAATTATTGAACTCGCTAAAATAGTTTTTAATGCTCGGCTCATTATCATCCATAACTACCCCCTCTTTCTATTTTAATTCAATAATTATTGAAAAAGATTTGCAATTACATCATCCCATACCTTTACCGTATATAATTTTGTCTCTTTACAATTATCATTACGATCCATTAATGCATGACTAATATTATGAGAATACTTATTTGTACCTTGATTTAAAGAAATTCCCTCTTGATACCACTCTACAAGCCCCCCGCCTATCTCAATCTCCTTTCTTGCATTAATGCTAATAATATACATTGGTACATAAGCGTTAGTGGTAACGGTTAAATAATAAGACGTGGTTCTTGGATCAGTTTCTTTCTTGAAATAGTAATGCACGTCGCTCCCTTCTCGTGTCCTTTCAGCGTTAATAAAAAAATACTCGCCGAATGAATCAAAGCTGTCCTTGATGTATTGAACTCTGTCCTCTTTATTAAAAATAAGCTTCCCAATCACCTCATCCCAAATTTCTACTAATGGTTCTAAGTCTTTTTCTCTACAACTATCATTTTGATCTATTGTTGTGTGGCTTATACCATATTGAAAAGGCGTTCCAGGGTCGACAATAAAAATAGTTTCTTCCCAGACTTCAACAAGACTATCACTCAATTTAATTTCTTTTTTTGCAGAAATTAATAATACCTTACCAGGCCCACCATAGACTGTAAGATAATAAGATGTGGTTTTAGGCTCGGTCTCATCCATCAAATAAGAACATGCTACGACACCAGGAATAAAATTAAATACGGCTTCCTCAAAAAATTTATCCTCAAACGATTTAAATGAGTTTTCAATATATTCCGCTCTACTTTTTTCCATCGGCCATGCCGGCACCGATGTAAGCGTCCACATACCAAAAATTATAACGCCCGTTAAAAGTATTAATCCAGTTGTCGATAATATCTTTCTAATCATTTATTATTCCTCCTTCCCCCAAATAACTTGAATCCAATAATTAATTTCTATATCATACTGTTCTTGAAGTTCTTCTAATGATGGATTATCCCAGTCTGGATTTCTAAATCCAGGCGGCCAGTTTGGCTTTATAATCCAATTAGGACTACAATCCTCCTCATCATCTTTACATGCTATTATAACATAGTTTTTACCAGATTGAAGTTTTTCTATCTCTGTGATAATCCCATTCGGCTGCGCATCCATTATCCACCACTCTTCAAATCCCTGTGAACGGACTGATAGAAAATCAGTATAATTTCTGAATATTGCTCTTATTAAACAATGATCAGATTCAGGAAAATTATATACTTTTAATACGTGCAATCTCCATGTCATTTTAAAATAATCATGGGGCGTAGTATTTTCCTCAGCCCTAAGCCATGTTACATCAGTCAACGAATGAAATAACAGTTCTTTGTCTTTAATAACACTGTAACCATTATATTTTCCTTCCTTAAGGCCCTTTACATAATTCACAATAGAATCAACCTTTGATTTTTCCACCGCAAAAGCTGAAATAGAGAGCGATAATGCTAACACAATAGCTAATAAACCAATTTTTAGAGATTTAAACATATTTTTTGGCCCCCTTTTTTGTTTATGCTTCCAGTAGGAATCGAACCTATCTTCGGTCGGTTATAAGCCGACTGCTCTACCATTGAGCTATGGAAGCGTTTGCTCCCGAATGGAATCGAACCAATATCGAGCGGTTATCAGCCGCTTACTCTACCACTGAGCTACAGGAGCGTTAGCCGCTATCAGATTTGAACTGATGACCCTCTGCTTGTAAGGCAGACGCTCTCCCAACTGAGCTAAGCGGCTATGTATTTTCCCTTAATTCTCTAAATCTCTTATAATAAGTTCTTGCTGTCATTGTCATCCAGAACTGTTTTCTGAAGAACTCCCACCATTTCCGATTATTCGCTTTCTTTCTTGGAATAGGCACATTTGGATCTAAGCGCTTTAATTCCTCATTACCGCATGTACAACGCTTGGTTGCTCCATATGGCTCTACACCGTCACTTTGATACCGCTTACTGAATATCCTAAAACAACTAAGACACATATATTTTGGTGGTCTAGGGTATATGTATTCTTTTATTGTCATTTTAATTTCCTTTCGTTTGGAGTAATACCGTAAGCCGGATTCTGTTTCTAACAGCCATTCATCTAAGCGTCCTACCCGAGCCTAAACGAGCAGCCTATGGCTCTGCTTGGACTTGCTCCGGATAAAGTTTACATGATTTCACTACAGCATTACCTGTACATACTTTCTGTTGCACTTGTTCGCGCCTCACGGCGGACAGGTGTTACCTGCTATCCCACTCTATGGAGTCCGGACTTTCCTCTGCTTGTCAGCAGCGACTGTTTGTATTACTCCTATAATAATTCAGCTAAAACCTCTATCAATGCTTCATTATAGTTTTTAACCGTATATCCATTTACTTTGAGATAAAGTCCTTCCAACCATCCTTTAGACTCTAGATCATCAATCCTCTGTTTTTGAAGTTCTTCAGCCTTTTCCTGTATTAATTTCTTAAGTACTTCTTTTTTCATGCTTTTCCGCCTCTGCTATTGCATTATTTAATTTTTTAATTACTTTTTCGTAGTGGGCTTTGTTTTTCCATAAATCCGGATTGAGATAAATTACTATTTCACTATAATCCGCGTAATAACCAACGGACATTGTTTCTTCATCTGGCAACACTTTATCACATGTATTCATAAAAAGATGTAAGCGTTTTTTAGCGTTCTCTATTAGCGGGTGGTTATCTGGATAGCGGCTTGCTATAAGATACTCCGAATCCCATTTACCATCTTTTCGAGATGTAAATATAACACTTGTCATTCCAGCTTTGTCAAGAATATTAAACGCTTCGCTTTCATATAGTTCTTGAGGTATAGACATTATTATATAATCACCGGCGCCATCTTTTGTTAGTCTTAATTCATGATTAATAATCTTAGAACTAATAGTTTCTGAGTTAGATACTACATTGCGCATAGATAAAAACGCTGTTCTTAATTTATTAAATTCTCTAGCTATGTCCTCATGGAATTCTTTGTTTTTCCATCTGTTCCGATGACAATACATTATCGCTTCATTAATAACTGTATAATAAATCACTACTATTGTTTCTTCTGGGGATATTATCTTATCTAGCGCTTTTGTTATAGCATACGTATTTTTTAGAGGCTCTTCAAAAATCAGTAAATCGCTTAAATCATTTAAAGGCCCTAGTCTTTCCCAAGGCTTATTAGCTTTTCTAAGCATTGTTATAAATGGCAACTTATTCATAGTGCCATACACGTCTTCTGGTACAGTAGTAAGCCTCCACGATCTACCACCATCCTGACCAGCTCTTATCGGATGGGTGGTCCAAGCAAATACGTTACTTGTTAGTAATATCACAAGCGCTATACTCATAATAGCTATTCTTATTTTTCCAATCATGGCTCTATTCCTCCCCTGTCAATTTTATGAATAAAATATTAACTTCAATATATCTTCAGCGGCTGCATTTCGTTTTTCATAGTTTGTTATACCATGATGATCGTGTAGCAACATTGCTATATTAGCTATATAACCCATTTTGAAATCTGAATCTGCATCAAAAGCATCCCTCATTGTTTTCCGTGCTTTTTGTATTTTGTTCATCGATTCTTTGTTAGCTATATGTCTTGTTGGGCTTTCCTGAGTCGGCGCCTTGTATTTTCCTGTTCTTGGCCCACCTCTTCGTCCTGGTGCATTTGGCATATTTATACCTCCTTTTCCTTTATAAGTTCAGAAACACTTTCCCCATAAATCTTCCTTCTTAATCCCCAACATTTCTAAGACTTCTAAATCTTTGCTTTCATAACAAACCTGTGATAATTTATGTGCATCAGCACCAATAGAGAATTTTGTTCCAAATTTTCGACCGTAATGAAGTAGCTGAGTAAAAAACCCCAAATGATTTTTGAGATGTCTTGGACATAACTCAAAAGCTATTTTTTTATCTGCAGCAACACTTAAAATAGTTTTTAGTCTATTTATATCATAATTTTTTAGTACTTGAACATGGTCTATCCATTTTAATTTATGTAGATGAAATGGGTGTGCTATTATATTTGTATATTTCCAATTAAGTGCTCCTTCCACCATTGATAAATAATGATCAGCGTAATCTGCAGGAGAAGCATTAGGAGGTTTATCTACATACTTTAAATGATAATGATTACAAGATACCAACACAATATCCATTTCACTAGCTATTTCATCAGAGACAGAAAAAGTATTTGGGCTAGTCTGAGTAATTTCACAACCTAGAAGTATGTGAAGATCGGACGAGAAAAATTTGAGTTCTCTAATTTTCCTATATTCTTCCATTAGTTGTCTTCCCCGATGATCTCTCGTTTTTGGATTGTCAATATGATCAACTATTGCAATAGTAGACATAGAACATTTCTCTGCTTCGACTATTATAGCTTTAATAAACATATTTTTAGAAGCACAGCCAGATAGGGTACTATGTATATGAAAATTTTGTTTAATCATTTCATTTGCTCTCACTTCCTCTTCATATGCCTCTTTCGTTATTTCTCTTGAATAATGATATCCATGAGATCTATAGTCAGTAAAAATACTTTGTATTTCTACCTCAGATAATTTTATAGGCTCCTCATATATCTCATATGGTGGAACATAGCCAGAACCTAGAATAAAAAATCCTTCGGAAGTTCTTTTATAAAGACAGCTATGTCCTGCACAGTCAAGCGCTGTATAAAACTTTTCTTCTTCTTTGCCCAACTTGATAGCCTCATAGTATAAATCTGATAGGGTGGAAGAAGAAGAGTCGCTAGAAGACTCACTAGAAGTCCAGCTGCTTTCCGGTTTGATTTTAATAACTTCATTTTCCATAGTTATTGCACTTTCCCTTTAGTATTAGCTTCAATATCCAAAGCAGAGAGAAATTTACCAAATATAACAACCCACTCATGGGCTACTGTATAATTCTTTTCTTCTTCTATAGCTCCACTTATTTTTTTTAAAAGTGCGTTCTTTATATCTTTTCTAGATTTTTTCATTTTATTTCCTCCTTTTCCTGTTTTTTTATTTAACGCCACAACATCCGGTACACCCACCACACCCCTCTATAATTAGCTCCGGCTTGTTATATAGCTCACAGCATTGTAAAGGAATTTCTACGCACAAATCAATAGTGACATATTCTTGACCATCGTGGTCCGTCCATATAGTAAGCGCTGTTTGCATCGTGCCGGAATATAATTTACCAAAACGTTTCGATTCTTCCGGATCAAAACCAATCTTATTCATAACTTCTTCAAGGTTGTCCTTTATAACAATCATATCATTTCTTTCCATAAATATTATTCCTCTCTTTATTTCTTTATTTACCGCCCCAAGCTATCTTACCCCAATCATATCCTAGTTTCCATTCCCAACTATGTCCACAGCTCTTACATTCCAGGTTATAATCATTTGTAGAATCACACCCTGGGTTGGATATCTTTCCTTCTCTTTCCAATCTAAGAAGCCGCTTATCGTGCTCATCAGCATCATCGCCCTCATCAATATATCCATAAAGTACTGGAATTATGTCTTCAAATTTACATTCAGGGCAAAAAACCTTTTTAATTTCAATTTTTGAAGACATTCTAAAAACAAATGGTTTTTCCCTTGTAGCAGCATGTGTAACATGGTCACACATAGCTTTAAGCATTTTTCGAGTATTATATAAACATAAAGTTGTAGGATAGCTATCAACAAAATCTTCGGTATTTTCACTTATAATTATTTCTTTCATTTTTATTCCCCTTTAATTCGGTTTTGAGCTGCCTATGTGTTATATTTAAATATGAGGATTATGGGATCTTTGTCGCCGTCTGGTGTTAGGATAATAGCTATTGTTTTGTCTTTGGCTGTAATAATCATCTCTTTTGTTATCGTTACAGCGTCATGGGCCCATAATCTTCGGCATGTTATTATGTATAGTCCAGGCGCTTGGTTGTTTGTGGGAATAAATATACCTCCTGGTTTTATTTCACCCAGTAGTTTGTGCCATGGTTTTCCCCGTGTTTGATGTAAGAAGGGATGGTCTATCCATGACAGCGAGAATATATAGGTTTTGTCGGTGGCGTTTGTAAATTTTACCTTGCATTCATCTTTTGTTACTTCAACTGCATCTTTATCGCTCATTGGTGCAGCCCGCTCTTTGTCAGATGAATACAATGTGTTAGGGGTGAAAATAAATAGTAATAATGTAATAATAATAAAGCTTATAAGTTTTTTCATTTTATTTCACCTTTATTAAGATTTCTTCCAATTCTCCCTTTAAATGGCTTTTTATAAGACTATCCACCATACCTCCAAAATCCAGTCCAAAAGCACTCCTAACCTCATTTCCCAAATTATATTCGTCGCCGCTGCGAGCACAAAACCCCTCAATTGCCATTCTTAAATTGGGACCAATTTCTATTTCAAGTTTCATTTTAAATCCCTCCTTTCCTTAAATATTGACATGTCCTTACGATCCATAATATGTTTTCCCCTTTCTTTTAAGGTTTGTTTTTCGATAAACCCCCGTCCTACCAAGACCACGATGAATCAGCTATCCGAATCAAATTTATCAAGGTTATCATCGTGTAAATCCTCTACCTTAAACTCAATATTATCAATGTGGTGTCTTATTTCTATCGGTAAGTCTGCTATCATAGTATTAAAACTGTTAACGATATTAAAAATCGGTGGCTCAGCTCCTTCCACGTCATAATAAACAAATGAAATTTCAACTTTTTTTGTTCCTAGTGGACCCATTCCTATCCCTCCTTTCCCCATTCGTCTGGTTCATCATACTGCGCATCGAGCACTTTAAAAGTACTTTCCATACTAGTTACTTCTTTAATCCCATCATAGAGAGTAATAGCTTGTACCTCTACCCACTCTTCTACCAGCCTTGACCTTTTAACATATACTGTTGTTTCAGCACCCATTCCTATCCTTCCTCCTTTTTTAATTCAGCTTGAGCTTTTCTCATTAAAGATGCTATTTTTTCAAGATCGTTCGCACAATACCAGCCGTCTAGAAGGCTTCTTTCAATTCCAAAAAATATATATTCCTTATTAATTTTGTAAGCTTCCGATTTGAATTTCTCTAAAACTTTATCTCTGATTTTAACTAATTTACTATCATACATTGTTTCAAGTAATTTATCACTATGCATTCCTATCCTTCCTTTCCGTATCGACAAACAGTTTCGAGTGTTTGAACAAAACGACGTAAATCATTTGCACGGCCTACAGCCCTTAATCCTGATAGCACGAACTCTATTGGTTCACACCCAGCTCTATTTTCCGAATAAGCTTTTAACCATGTCAAACCCTCCCATTCACCGCCTTTCCTGTACTCTTCAAAATAAGGATTATTTTCCACCTTATCCCATTGAATATCCTTTAATTTCTTCCTCATTTTCCTTGGTGTCATTTCTATCCCCTTTCTTTATACTAAAAAATTCGCGCGGATAAAGAATCCTGTTACTTGTTGTTACTTAGTTTATAGAGGTTCTCCTTTAGATTTTCTACATTTTTCATATTGAACATAATCACACTGCACTTGTATTTCACAGTTCTTGCAGAATAGCTTCTTAAAGGTTACTAGTCTTTTTGTTATTTGAGTAGTATTTAGATTATCATATCCTCCCATTACTGTAAATGGTTGGTATTCCATACTTTTTACTCTTTTCTTTTTACCACATCCAGTGCAGCCCATTACTTGTGTATATACTCCTTTTTATATTATATATAAGTATTGCTGATACATAACATATTATTTATAATTTTAGAAGAGTTCTATTTCTTCTTCGATGTGTGGATTGAATAGATTATGAAAGTATAACAAGTGTCCTTTTATGGGACCATCTTTGACATCTAATTTGAATCTCTTGTCTCCTTCATTACTAGTTTGAATCTCTACTACTTCTACATGAAAGAAGTCACCCACCTTGAGTTTTGATATTTTCATTTTTAATTTTCCTTTTTAAATAAATATATATTAATATCTTGTATGTATCTTATCTTGTTTAATAGGAAGTGCTCTGGCCCATTCTTCAATTGGCTTTTCTCTGTAAATAACATAACCTCTTTGCCACATCCGGGTCTGATGCATCTCCATCCCTCCTGTTGGCACCATAAGATTACTTTTTCATGTCCAAATTTTTTACATAATATATTCATATATATATATTTATGTACCTCTAATATTTAATATTTCAAACGATCGTCTGCCGCCCGGTGCTCGTAATTCAATTATATCTCCTACTTTTTTACCTATAAGCGCTGCTCCTAAAGGAGAAGTAACTGATATCATATCGTTAAAAGGATCAGATTCGTTTAGTCCTACTAGTGTATATACAGACACATCGACGTCATCGTTACTAACTTGGTCTATTTCCACTGTTGCACCAAATACAACTCTTTCTAAAGGTCCTTCATCTACTTCTATTACTTCTGCACTACTAATTATTTCCTCTAGTTTATTCATCCTTCCTTCTAAGAAAGCTTGTTTCTCTTTTGCGGCGTTATATTCTGCATTTTCGCTTATATCGCCGTGAGCTCTCGCTTCTTCAATATCTTTAATATTATTTGGTCTCTCGACTTTTTTAACTACATTTAACTCTTCCTTCAATTTTTCTAATCCTTCTTTCGTAATAGGTGTTTTTTCCATTAGTATATAACTCCTTTCCTTTTATTTATACATATATAATATATTTATAATTAGTACCCCATTAGTTTTTCTAGCTCTATTGTTATCAGCTCGTCCCAGCCGTTGTCTTTAACAATCTTTGGAGTCCATAGCTGATATTCGGAATTGATCTTATACACGTTGTCTCTAAAATACACTTCTATTGTATTGTTAGGATTACATTTTTGTAATTCTTCGATCATTTTTTTTACTAACATAATTATTAACTCCTTATTAAACAGATAGATGTTCATATTCAGGAAACAATGAATAACCCCAACAATTACCATCATTCCAATATTCTCCAACAAGAACGTCGTCCTTATCTAGTTCAAACTTAGCATTTTCTGGATAGAAAACGCTTCCTTTATTCCCTAGACAATCAACAGGACAAAACTCGTCTTTGTCTGAAAATTCGTTTTTTAACCAAAGTTTTTTATTCATCTTTATCCCCCATTAATTATTATAGAATATTTTTCCGTTTTTGCTAGAATAAAAATGGGTTTATCATGGTCGAATAGTTGTTCTCGTTGCGATAATTCTATTTACCTCCTACAAGACTAGTAAAACTGATCCTGCTACAGCAAGGGTTGCTCCTAATATCTTGACTATACTAACAGCCTCTCCAAAAAATAGTAAGCTTCCCAGAAACCCAAATAGCGCTAAAAGCACTGCTCCCATAAACCACGGTTGAAAAAAGCTAGGTGCCATAGTAAATGATTTAATAAATGCATACGCCGCTATAAATTCTACTCCTACTTTAACAGCCCATGGAGTAAAAATTCCTTGGCCTGGATAGTTTAATCCGTACCATCTACCAAATGTAAGCGCAGCAGTCACACACACTATTGCTATTATCTGAAAAATCCACCACATAATGTTCGCCTCCAAAGTTATTATAGAACATTTTGTCTTCTTTGCTAGGTGGAATATCGTGGTCATTACTATCCCCGACCAAAAATATTGTTCTGGGCTCCCTATATACTGAGTGTATGTACAGACACATACAAGTTATTATAGCCCCCCCTTAGTTTGAAACTTTTAACCTTTTAATGATTGGAGGTGTATCATGACATACTTAGGACTCATTCTTGGTTCATTAATCATTGCAATTTGCGCAACCCATTTAAGGGGACTTACTGCCCCACATTATCTTTTGTATATGTTGGGACAGGTAATTGCAGTCGCACTATTCCTTTATTGCAACAAGGAAATGTCCCCTTTTTCCTATTCGGTTGGGGTAACTGCACTTATTATTCTAATTGCAACCTTAATTACATGGGTTAAGGGGGTTCCTGTTTCTATTGAAGGGGTTTGTGGTGTGGTTCTCATTATTGTAGGAACTATTCTCGTTATGAAGTAAAAAGTGGAGGTGTATCATGATAATAGTATTTGAGAGTTTACCTGAATGGTTAAATTGGGTCATCCTCGTAGGTACAAGTATTGGACTCATCATCTGCGGTATCTTAGTTGCAAGTGGTAAAATCAAAGGTGGTGAAGGTGGAGGATGGGAATAAAATTAGAAATGGGGGTTTATCCCCCAATATGTATATATCCCAATAAGTGGGATGTATAGATACATGGGATAAATCTAACAGAAAGGAAGGTGATGAAAATGAAATACATTCATCTCATATTTAACAACATCGTTTGGATTTGTTTAGTTATTGTTCTAATCTTTATGGTGTTTCAAATAGGAGGTCCGTAGCAGGTGGGGGTTTATCCCCCATTATCTATGTATCTCAATGAGTGAGATATGTAGATATATGGGATAAATCTTAAATTAGAAAGGTGGTGATACAGATGAGAAATCCAAACCCTATAGAAGAGATTCATGCGAATCTCGATATGATACGAGGTCTTGGTCTTACAGAAGACCCTGACGTCATAGAAGCCTTGAATCATGAGGCTGGTGAAGACTTTTCAGTCGATGTTGATGATGATGGGGAGGCCGCTATCTTTGGCAATACCTTCGACATAAATGAATTAGATGAGTATCTCGGTCTTCACATCACAACAGAACGAGGATTAGGTTTTTACGCTTCATATTCTTCTGTTCTACCCGCCGACCTTATGGGATAGGCTCTTGAGGGGAGCATTAATTGTTCCCCTCTCTCTACGAGGGTTCTTGGAAGAATCCTCATAGAGGGAATTGGCCCTCAAATAAAATAGGAGAGTATTATGGACTTAACACCTGACAGATTTGACATTGTCTGTCCACAGGCGGATGAGGATGGCTTCCATTGCCCCGGCGCCAACGAGTTCGGGGCGTGTGAACTCTACACAAACTATGCTGTTAGGGCTAAAGCACGGAAAGGATGCGCCTTTAGAAGACTTCGCGCTCCCACTACATTGAAAAATGTGAAGAAAGCCCGTGTCGGTCAGCAAAAGCAGGATAAGCGTAAAAGGAAGGCTGGCGAAAATGGAACGATTTGAAGGAATTTGCATGATGTGCCTTAAAAGCCCAATAAAAGTAAGGCACATCAATCTCTATCCGGTAGGAAGCGAAGGGCTCTTTTGCTGTTCGGACTGCGAAAATGAACTACTTGAATTCATTCAAGGAAAAATACGCGAAGCAGTGAAGGAGAAGATCAAAAACTTTAAAAAGAAAGGAAGTGATAAACAATGAGTTGGTGGCTAACACCAGAGAAATTTCAAGCATTACCCACTTGGGCTAAGGCAGCTATAAACACAACACTACTAATTATTGGTGTTGGAGCAATAGTACTGTTTGTAGCAATAAACTCATAAAGGAGGTGATGATTAATGACAGAGTTGGAAAAAGATATGAAAGAAGTAGATGATAGATTGGTAGAGGTGGTCGATAACGTAGCAAAAAAGTTCTTCGGCCGAACAAGAACCCAGGCACTTGAGACACACACCTGTATTTCGTGTCACAAGCCCGCCATTAAATTCAAAGACGAGAAGTCAGCTGCAGAATGGCATATTTCGGGACTGTGCCAAGAATGCCAAGACGATCTCTTCTTTGAGGAGTATTAGTCTTATGTTAATAATAGACTTTAAATTTTACAAGGAAGGCCGGGAACGGCAAACGGTTAGGGGCTTATCGTATGCTCAAGCAGAGCCTTTGATGGTGGCTTTGCGGGAGAACGATGTTGACTTTAAACATATAGTATGGGAAGAAACAAAATCATTAATCCCTGGAAAGGAAGGTGAATACCAGAATGAAAAAACCATACGACTTCAAAGAGTTGTCTGACATTGAATGTGGTAATCCCGACTGTGGGAAACTTCTCAAGAAGAACGTTGTTGAGAGGAAATCTGGAAACAAGCTGCTTATCTGCTGGGGATGCTGGGTTATGAAAACCCGGCATATGGTCTTAGCAACATATAAGAAATACAGAGCTGCAAGAGCCAAGGCGAGAAGAGAAGGAGGTGATCCAGAAGCCATAGAGATAACGGCAAAGGCGTAGTTAACTAAAGGAGTCTAAAAGAAAGGAGGTGAAGAGACGATGTCTTTCACCGATGAGGAAATCAGAGAAGACTATATGGAAAAAGTCAAAAAAGTCTTCACCGGTACCGGAGGAGTTATACCTTTAGCCATGTGTAGGACTGCTGCCGAAAAGGGATTAACCAAGAAAGGCGCAGCAGCCTTAATGCAGAGAAGGATTGAAAGAATATTTACAGATCCTTCCGGTAAGAAGAAAACTGTGGTTTTCGTAAATAAGCCCAGGATAATAGGAACCTTTAAAGAGAAGGAGACAAAGTCATGATAGAAACAAAGAAAATGTTACTAGCAGGAACAAAGGTGGGGTTCTTCTTGTCGATGAACCCTAAATTCCGACATACGCAGTTCGAGGGGAAGGTGGTGAATTATCCTCGCGGAAGGCATGTTCAGACTATTCTCACAAGGAAAGACGGTAAGAAGCACGTTATTTTTAACGACGTCATTCTCGTGCGAATTAAAACATGGAAAAGGCCGTTAGGTCGTAAAACAATAACTGTCGATGCTCGTGGTATCACAGCTATTGCATAGACATGTGATTTGTTGGAATTCAATCGTTGGCTTTGATGTGGGTAGATACTTCGGTGGCGAATTGCGATGGCTATCGGGGAAGAACTAGAAATCAGAGAAGCACTACCTGCGAAATCTCTACATATGAAAAGAATTAACACTTTAAACGCGAAGGAGTAAGTTATGTATGTTTGTAATACAGAACAAGACGATGTTTTGAAAGCTCTTAAACACATGAAAGAGGGTAGTAATCTAGAGGAGATAAAAGGTATCGCAGCCAGAAATGACGCACGGCGATTTCCGATGGTTCTCCAAGTCGGCATGGTTAGATATCGCCGACTAAAGCGTATGACCAATCAGGAAGGGATGTCGGTAGAAGCCCGACGTAAAAGCCCAAAGCATTTCATCAATCCGAACACTCTAACACTTCATAAGAAAACCTGCTATCATATAGAGGACCACTTCTTAACGGCGGTCATTATCAAGCCCAAGCTTACTGGTTTGTATCTCTGTAAGCATTGTATGGGTTAATTCTACATGGGAGGGGTCTTTTGGCCCCTCCAACTAAGGAGGAGATAATATGAACAAAAATAAAAAAAGTAGATATAAAGACTGGTTATCAAGAGTTAAGGCTATGGCAGATAAGTATGGTATAACTTTAGACCAGGCAATAAATATCATCGATGGCCCTGGTATAAAAGGTATTAGGAGAGTACTAAA
>Ga0209977_10000366_pt1 | contig 17622 bp, 10 predicted proteins | sample SumtaG_2_FD_183113 | JGI IMG/M metagenome (GOLD analysis project Ga0209977, IMG submission 183113) | Deep subsurface microbial communities from Indian Ocean to uncover new lineages of life (NeLLi) - Sumatra_00607 metaG (SPAdes) (version 2) | ecosystem: Environmental > Aquatic > Marine > Oceanic...
AGTAAATCAAAAAGTTCGGGTGCCTTTTCGTTTTCAGCAATTAGTTTATCTAAAAGCTCAACTAAGTAATAGACAAAGGCGAGGTAATTAAGATCCTCCTTTAGACCCAGAAAGCTATTCTCTACCTTTACTTGAGTGACAATTTCAAAATTTTTGCCAGGAATTAAAAGAACATCAATCAAATTAAGCAGTTCTAAATTACCAACATTCTTACTTCTAGCCTTGCGAATACCCTTAGCAATTGCTTTTACTTTTCCTTGAGATTCTGTATAGAGCGTGATAATTTGATCCGCCTCTTTTAAATCTATCTTTCGCAAAACAAACGCTTTTGTACAATAACCTTTCACAATAATGACTAATGACTAATGAGTAATGAATAATTAAAATTAGTCATTAATCATTATGCATTATTTAATTATCTTCCAGCTTCCTTCCCCAGTACGTTCCAATCTTCCCGGGATCGAGAAGCCAGAAGCCTTTCTGTGACCACCTCCCCCAAAAAGTGAAGCAATTTGAGAAACATCAATCTCATCAGAGTCAGTACGAATACTACCCTTAATCTCATTCTTCTCTTGCTCTGACAGAAGAATCGTCGCTCTAGTATCCGGAATAGCATTAATCATATTTACCACTCCTTCCAAGTCCTCAAGGGTAGCACCACATTCTTCAAGATCTTTTTGAGTAATTACCGAAACATTCACTCCTCGTTTCTGATCACGTTGAACATGTGAGAGTGCTCTCCCCCACAAGCGCAAGCGAGAGATTGGCTTATTACGAAAAACATTGCGATTAATTAATCCTAGGCGTGCTCCTTTAAGAATCAACTGTGAAGCAACCCTAAACGTCTCTGGTGTTGTATTATCATTTTGGAAGCTTCCCGTGTCAGTATAAATTCCTGTTAATAAGCAAGTTGCAATTTTAGAATCAACTTTTAAACCTAATTCACCTATTAAATGAAAAATGATCTCTGAAGTAGAAGAGCTCTCTAAGACCAAATTCAGGTCTGCGTACGAGGAATTATCATGATGGTGATCAATATTTATTGTTTTTATTTCATGACTGAAAATTGAGAGTAATAAATCATCAAGACCTAAAAGTGCCTTCACAGCAACATCAATAGTGATAACAAGATCTATTCCTTTCTTTTCCGGGTCAATTTCTTGTTTTATTTCAAAAAAGTTCGGCAGAAAACGAAAATGCTCCGGTACTTCATCGGCACATAAAAGAAATACTTCCTTGCCTAACTGAAATTTCAGTACTAAAAATAAAGCCAACATTGCACCCAAAGTATCACCATCTGGCTTCCTGTGTGAAATGATCAAAACCTGCTCACTCTCTGTGATCAACTTCTTAATTTGATTTAATTTTTCGGGTGGGATTTTCTTCATCTTTTACTCTCTTAAGTAGACATTCGATGTGATCAGCACAGCGCGCAGAATAATCAAACTCAAAATCCAGAAGCGGAATATTTCTCATTTCCAAGATACGGTTCAAGCGTCTCTGAATCTCTAACTTGTGCTCCGAAATAACTTTTTTAATTCCCTTCTCCTTACCTTTGCTACCAATGTAACTGAGAAAAACTTTTGCTTGTTCCAAATCAGGAGTAGTTTCTACCTTCACAACTGTCACAAACCCAAACCTGGGATCATCAATTTCATCCTGCAAGATCTTGCCAACTTCCTGCTTAATCAATTTGTTAACTTTAAGGATCCGTCGTAAAGACATAGAAATAGTTAAGAGTTAATAGTTGACAGTTGAGAGTTATTCTTCTAACCAACTTTTAACTTTAAACTATTAACTATTTCAAACTTCTTTTCTTCTCCGCTCGGCTAAACACTTCCACAATATCTCCCTCTTTAACCACCGGTTCTCCTTTATAATGCACCCCACACTCTGAACCTTCCTTAGATTCTGAGACAGTTTTTTTCTCCTGCTGAAGGGAATCAATTTCACCTTCGGCAATTTTCTTCCTTTTTCTTAAAATTCTTACTAAATGATTAGGTTGAATCTTGCCTTTCGTAACCTTACCCCCAATAATCATATCTTTCTTACCAGTTTTGAAAACCTTCAAAATCTTAATCCTTCCCAAAATATTTTCAATAATTTCTGGCTCGAGTAATTCACCCAAAAGATCCTTAGCCTTTTCAATAAGTTCATAGATAACTTCAAATTGAAAAATTTCAATCTTTCCATCTTTTGCTAATTTTTTCGCAACAGGATCAACATTAACATTAAAACCGATCACGATTTCATCTGCGGCAGCTGCAGTATCAATGTCTGCTTCACCAATAGCACCAATTCCTGTACGCACTAAGCTAATTGCTACTTCATCATTTCCAATCGCCTTAAGACATTCTTTAATTGCTTCTAAAGATCCTTTTACGTCTACCTTTAATACGATTCGCAGTTTTTTGATGCGGCTCTCTTTAATCTGAGAAGTTAACTCATCCAAACTAACTTCCTTCGTGGCTTTAAGTTTATCTACTACTTGTTTATGGTGCAAGCTACTGACGATTTGGCGGGCTTTTTGATCTGACTCAACCGCCTGCAAAACACTACCGACAATCGGAACTTCTTTAAAACCCCCGACTAAAACCGGCATAGAAGGCAATGCCTCTTTAAGAGACCTACTCTGATAATTCTCCATAAATCTCACTTTCCCCCGCGCCTCTCCAGCAACCACGTAATCACCTTGTCTCAAGGTTCCTGTCTGAACTAAAACTGTTGCTATCGGGCCTCTACTTCTATCAAGATTAGATTCGACAACTGTTCCCACTGCTTCGCGCTTGGGATTCGCCTTAAACTCTTCCATATCTGAAACTAATAAAATCATATCTAACAAATCATCAAGCCCTTCTTTGGTTATTCCGGAAACAGGGATGAAAACATCTTTCCCCCCCCACTCATCTGATAAAATTTCATAATCACCCAACTCTTTTTTTACCTTATCAACATTTGCATTTGGTTTATCAACTTTCGTGATTGCAACAATGATTGGCACTTTCACATCCTTGGCATGCTTAATTGCCTCAATTGTTTGAGGCTTCACACCCTCATCCGCAGCCACGACTAAGACTGCAATATCAGTAATCTTTGTTCCTTGAGCACGCATCCTTTTGAAAGCCTCATGCCCTGGAGTATCAATAAAAGTGATCAACTTGCCTTTTTTCTTAACTTGATAAGCGTTAATATGCTGGGTAATTCCCCCCGCTTCTCCTTTAGCAACATTTGCTTTGCGAATTGCATCCAAGAGCGTGGTCTTGCCATGATCAACATGCCCAATCATTACTACAACTGGCGGGCGCCTTTTTAACTTTTTCTTATCATCCTCTTTTAAAAGATCACTAACTTCAACGTGCTGGCCAGCCTTCGCAGCTTTCAAAAGATCAACTTTTTCCTCTTTAACCTTAAAACCAAGATCTTCACTGATAATAGTAGCTGTCTCAAAATCAATATTCTCATTAATTGTGACCATCATTCCATTCTTCATTAATTCCTTGATCACTTTTGCAACAGGTAATTCCATTTTCTCCGCCAAGCCTTTTACCGCAATTACTTTTGGAATTTCAATCGTCTTTACTTCCTTTAATTCCTTGTTTTCAACTTTTTTTTCTTCCTCACTCTTTAATCGTCTCTCAAATTGCGTGACAATTCCTTCATCAATTTTGGTTTCTTTTCGATCAATCTTAAAACCAAGTCCACGTAATTTTGAACGGAACTCCCTCTCAGAAAAACCAAATTTTTTGGCCGCAGCCTTGAGTTTAATAGCCATAGGGTGAATTCAGAACTCAGAACTCAGAATGCAGAATTCATCTCGAGCAAAGTCGAGAGTTCTACGTTCTACGTTCTACGTTCCGTTTCTTAGCAGGTCTAAAACAATTTTATGGACCTTACTATTGGAAGCAACAAGATTTTTCATATAAACACTCCATGGCCTTCCTTCAAAATCAGTCACCAGCCCCCCAGCTTCTTCAATGATTAAACAACCTGCTGCAATATCCCAGGGCTTTGTTGCTCGCTCGATAAATACCCCCGCACTTCCCGACGCCAAGAAACAAAGATTTTGAGTAGTGGAGCCAAACATTCGAATATTCAAAGTATGATCTATCAAACGATCAAGATCTCCCAAACGCTTTTTCTTCGCCCACTTCAGACGGGTGTCACACAAAAAAGGTAATCTTCCCATTTCGACATCAGAGACTTTAATCGGTTTATCATTCAGAGATGCTCCCTTTCCTCTCTCAGCAACAAACATCCAATCGCAATAAGGAAGATAAATCACCCCCAGTTGAATTTGATGATCTTTCTCAAGAGCAATTGAAACTGCAAAAGCAGGAAAACCAAAGAAGTGATTATTAGTCCCATCCAAGGGGTCAATAATCCAACGCAGGCGAGAATGCCTGGGGTTACCTCCCGCTTCCTCCGAGAGATAATCATGTTCAGGATACTTCTTCTTAATTTCTCCCAAAATCAGCTTCTCCGCTTTAAGATCAGTGTCGGTGACATAGCCAAAACGCCCTTTCTCTTGAGCTTTGTGAGCTTTCCCAAAATCATCCATCAAAATCTTACCAGCCTTCTTTGCCAGCTCTACTGTAAAGTCTTTTAATTCTGAACCACTATTTTTTACTGCTTTTTTGGACATCTTCTTTTGCCTTTTTACTTTCACCTTTTTCCTTTTCTCTATCTTTTTCATCTTTCTTCTCGTCATCTTTTTTATCACTCTTTTCTTCTAAAGCTTTCAGACTTAATCCTAATCTATGCTCTTCTGGTTCAAGAGAAATAATTTTAAATTCACTCTCATCTCCAACACCTAAGATCTCCTCCGGGTTGTCTACTTTCTTAGAAGACAATTCTGAAATATGAACAAGACCATCAACTCTATCATCTAATTTTACAAAAGCACCAAAGGGAGTAATTCTTGTTACCTTCCCCTTCACTCTCTGACCAACTTTATACTTTCTTGCCTTTTCAACCCATGGATCTTTTGTGAGACGTTTCATACTCAAAGAGACCCTGTCATCCTCAATACCCAAGATTGAAACCTTCACCTTGTCTCCAATTTTGACATAGTCCGAGGGATGTTCCACTTTATCCCAGCTAATCTCAGAAATATGTACTAATCCTTCCATACCATCAAAACGCACAAAGAAGCCGAAATCCACTACTCCACTTACTTCTCCCTCAACAGCATCGCCTTCTTTCAATTTCTTGAGTTTTTTCTGTTGTTCATCTTTAACTGCTTCCTTCTCGGAAAGAATTAATTTTCTCTCTTGAGGATCAACATTAATAATCACAACGTCCATCTTTTTATCAACAAACTGCTGAAGCAAACTTAAAATTTCTTCCTTGTTGCCACCTTCAACACGTGGATAGTGTTCAGGAATTAATTGAGAAACAGGTAAGAAACCTTTGATTCCTCCGACTTCAACCATCAAACCACCTTTGTTTGCTTCAGAAACACTACAGGCAAAAATTTCTTTCTTTTCCATTCTCTCCTTGAGAGTTTCCCAAAGTTTTTCCCGCCCTGCCTGGCGCAAGGAAAGTACCATCTGTCCATCCTCATCTTCAAGATCAATCACGGTAGCAGTAATTTCATCTCCCACTTTTAATTCATCCGTTGTTCCAAGACCATCATTAAGCTCCCGGCCAGAAATTACACCGGTTGTCATTCCTCCAATGTCCAAAAGAACTTGATTGTCGCGAATCTCAACTACTTTTCCTTTAACTGTTTCGTTTTCTTTAATAAGAGGGATGTCTTTGGTATAGTCTTCGACCATGTCAGCCATTTTGGAGTTTTGGGTTTTAGCCTGCCCATTGGCGAGGCGGGTTTCAGTTTTCTTGGGCATAGTAATAAAAAAATCCTTTCTTTTGTCTGTGCGCCAAGGAAAAGCGCCGGTTAATAATAGGTTGCACTCAATTCTACTATAAAAAACTATTTTCGGGAAGCTTGCCTACCGACAGGTAGGCACTTTTATTATAGGTCTATTATTGAAAAAAGGCAAACCCTGCACCATTCCGATACGAGGTAAATAAAAAAGGGAGCTTGTAAGCTCCCTAGTTGGTTATATTTCTTATTTCTTCTCGGCGATGCGCATGAGCCCAGCAACAACCCAGAGTATCACCATCGCAATGAACGATCCCAAAAACCAGTTGCCGTAGTGGCTTCCCATAGATCCCTCTACTAGCCAGGATGATAACTTGGGAAGAATCCACGGAAGATGATGGGTAGAAAGAAAAATATAAAAGGCTGTGACGAGCGTCGCCAGAAGGACAAAGAGATAAGTCACTTCCTTACACCTCCTCTTCAAGAAATGGTCAGGAAGAGTTAAAAAAGAACCATTATTACTTCTTCTTGACCAATTTCTTTCGATTGTGGCCGTTACGCCTTTGGCTAGGATGGTAGTGTTTCGACCTTCGCCTCGTAGTTTAATCTCTTCCGTTCTTAAATGAACTACTACTATTCTTATTTCCCATAGACCACCCTTTCTTAATTTTAAAGGTCCGCGATTTTAGCAGAAGGTAGTAGCATATCAAATCAAAACAGAAAAATCAACCCCTATGTTATAATAAACCCGTCATGAAAAAAGCACTTCTCTACAAAAAACTAGCGAATAACGCCGTGCAATGCTATGTTTGCCAGCGGAAATGCGTCATCCCGAAAGGGAAGACAGGGTTTTGTGGAACGCGGAAAAATCAGAAGGGAGAGCTATACACCCTGATCTATGGAATCGCTTCCGCGGTAAATATTGATCCGATTGAGAAAAAACCCCTCTTTCATTTTCATCCTGGAACGCAAGTGTTATCTCTAGGCACTTACGGCTGTAACTTTCGTTGTCTCTTCTGTCAAAATTGGAGCTTAACCTATCTTGATGGCAAAGAAATTAAGATGCTAGGTAAAGCCAGCGAGAAAATCACTCCCAAGAAGGTCATTGAACTTTTAGAAAAATCTGATAGTGCCGGTGTGGCCTTTACCTATAACGAGCCCGCGATCTGGTTAGAATTCAACCTGGATGTGATGAAGGAAATCAAAGAACATCCTCACCTCAAAAAATATTATACGGTCTATGTCACAAACGGCTTTTTAACCAAAGAACACCTAGATTTAATCGGGCCCTATCTTGATGCTTTTCGGGTAGACATTAAAAGCTTTGACGATAAATTCTATCAAAAAGTTGCAAACATTCCTCAAGTGAAAGGGATTCTAGAAGTTACCAAAAGAGCCAAAGATAAATGGAAGATGCATGTTGAAGTTGTCACCAATATTGTCCCGACGATGAATGACAGTCCTGAAAATCTCAAAAAAATTGCCAATTGGATTGTCAAAAACCTCGGACCCGAAATACCCTGGCACGTCACCCGCTTCTTCCCCCAAGCAAAGCTTCAAGATCTACCTCCGACCCCCTTAAAAACTCTCAAAAAAGCCCAGGAGATTGGTAAAAAAACTGGCTTGAAACATGTTTATTTAGGAAATGTCTAATGTTAGTTTCTGCCTACATCACACCTCATCCCCCAATTATTATCCCTGAAATCGGTCAGGACAATCTTAGACAAACTCCGAAAACTGTAGAAGCGATGAAAAAACTGGGAGACGATGTTGCGAAACTCAAACCAGAAACTGTGATTATTATTTCACCTCATAGTGCTACTTTATCCAATTCCTTCGGGATCTATAACTTTGAAAGTTACCAAGGTAACCTCGCTCAATTCGGAGCTTTCAATATCAACCTAAAATTTGAAAAAGATCAAAAACTCTCCAAAGAAATTATTGCAAAATCCAACTTCCCTCTCACTGAAATAAATTCTGCTCTTGCTCCCGAACTCTTGGAAGAAAACAATCTTGATCATGGAATTTTAGTTCCGCTCTACTATCTTAGCCAGAAATATAATTCCTTTAAACTGGTTCCCCTCACTTTCTCAATGTTAGATCTAGATAAACATTTTAAGTTTGGAAAGAGCTTAGGAAAAATCATCAAAGAAAGCAAAGAGAGAATTGTCTTTGTTGCAAGTGGTGATCTTTCGCATCGCTTAACCCCTGAAGCTCCTTCCGGCTATAGCCCCAAAGGAAAGGAATTTGACCGGCAATTGGTAGAACTGATCAAACAAAACAAGCCCCAGGAAATTCTTAAACTAGACCAAAATCTAATTCAAGAAGCAGGAGAATGTGGCTTGCGTTCAATCGTAATCCTCTTCGGAGTCCTAAGTAACTTCGACTACGAACTAGATTTCATCACCTACGAAGGTCCTTTTGGGGTTGGATACGCTACAGGAAAATTTAAAATTAAAAACGCAACCTGCCTGCCGGCAGGCAGGAAGGTAAAAAATAATTAAAAAATGGACAACTATACAAAACTTGCCCAGCAAGCTGTAGAAACCTATATTAAAGAGAGCAAAACTATCAAACCGTCAGAAGATTTACCAAAGGAAATGCTGATAAAAAAGGCGGGGGTTTTTGTTTCCCTGAAGAAAGATAAAGAACTTCGCGGTTGCACCGGAACTTTTGTTCCTACTCAGAAAAATCTTGCTGAAGAAATCATTCAAAATGCAATCTCCGCCGCAACCAAAGATCTTCGTTTCCATCCTGTCACTAAAAAAGAGCTCAAAGATCTAAGTTACTCTATAGACGTCTTAAGTAAACCTGAGCCTGTTAATGACATCAAGCAACTAAACCATAAGAAGTATGGAATTATTGTTGCAAATCAATTCGGTTACCGCGGCTTGTTACTCCCTGATCTAGACGGCGTAGACAACGTAGAGACCCAATTAAAAATTACCTGCGATAAAGCAGGAATTAACTATCAAAAAGAACCGCTCTCAATTGAACGGTTCACCGTTGAACGTCACAGTTAAATAATGATTAATGAATAATAGTTAATGGACAATGGGCTATTTACATTATTCATTATGCATTAATCATTTTCTCATTATTTCCCGGAGTTCCCTAAGGTGCTCCTTTTTTATTTGCTTAAATTTACCAAATCGATTCCCAGACTTTTTCAAAAGAAAAGCAACATGCTCACCACCAAGGTGTTTGGGAACAATTACGTAATCAGCACCGTGCTTGTAAAGCTCCAGAGCATCGTGAGCATGCGAGGCTGTTACACAAACAACCATCGAACGCCGATAAGATTTTGTTTGTTCTAGAAGTAAAAGATTATCATGCTTATCAGGAACAGTAGAGATGATCAATTTTGTATTTTTGGGCTCTGTTTTATGAAAGATTTCTGGATCATTAATATCTCCATAAATCGCAGAAATCTTCTTCCTTGCCATTTTCTCAATCAATTCTGGATTAAGATCTACCACCAAAACACTCTCTCGCATACCTGAAAGCGCCTTTAAAATTTTATGTCCTAGCCGATCGACTCCACAAAGAACAACCTGTTTCCCCTTTTTCCTTCCACCTTCTACGCTTACTCTCTCAATATGCTCTCTACTAAAACTCTCAAAAATCCTAAGCGGCCATTTCGCAACTTTATAAATCTGCCAATCAAACCTCACCAAATAAGACATATAAGTAATTGTCAGCACCGCTAACATCACCACCAAAGCAAAAACATTACTACCTATATCCCCTCTCTGCATCCCCTCTGTCACGATAATCAAAGCAAACTCACTAGTGGGGATTAAAAAGACTACCGCCATAAACGTCGTCCGCCTCTTGTAGCCAAAGATACTTGTAATCAAAGCGGTGGTTAATGGATTAACAATAATCACAAAGAGGGTAAAGAGAACCAGGGCCTTCCAAACCAAATCCAAATCAGAAATTGCAATCTGCATCCCCAAAGTGACAAAGAAAATTACGGCGAAGAAATCTCGCAAGACTCGCACTTTTCCAGCAATTGCAAGATGATAGGGCAAGTTCGCCAGCCCCACTCCAACAAAGAAAGCACCAATTGCGATCGAGAGGCCTAGGGAATAGGAAAGCCAGGCAAAGCCGAAACAGAAACCCAGTGCCAGAATAAACATTAGCTCTTCGAATTTAGAAGCATAGCGAAAGAGCCAAGGGAAGACAAAACGGCTTGCTAAAACCACAGCTAAAAGAAGGCCAATCCCTTTCACCAGCGCCAGAAGAAGGCCTGTAACTTCAAAGCTGCCAAGGGTAGAAAGAACGGTCAGAGCAAGAACCGCCAAGATATCTTCCACCAAAAGAAAACCAATCACAATCCTGCCGTGTAAAGAGTTCAACTCCTGACGGTCAGAAAGAATTTTTAAAGCAACCATTGTGCTCCCAAACGCTACTGCAAGTCCAAGATAGATTGTAGCGGGATACGCAAAATCTAAAAAGTTTGCCAAAAGAAATCCCAAGAGCGCTAAAACACCTACCTTAACTATTCCGCCAATAACTGCAATTTTAGCAACGCTTTTTAATTTTCCAAGGTCAATCCGCAACCCCACCACAAACAAAAGCAAAGCAATTCCAATTTCAGAGAAAGTAATAATTACTTCTTGGTTTGTGACTAATCCTAAAACCGGGCCAATTAAAATTCCCACCAAGAGGTAAAGTGGGATTAAAGGTTGACGCAAGAAAGTCGCCAAGAGTGCTCCTAAGGCCGCCAGGATTACAAGTACACCGATATCAAGAAAAATATTTTCCATAATTTTAACATATTTAATTTCATCTCTATTTTAACCTGTTTAGGTTAATTTTAGTAGGGGTTACCCTTGACAAGGGTATCAAGGTATGCTATATTAGGATGTTCGTGCCGTAATTGAAAACCAAAAAGCCGATTTTTGCCTTGTTTAAGCCATTTTTCGTCAGGACTGAATGGTCCGGAGGAAAAAGGGCTTAATAAAATCACTATTATAAGACCTTTAAAAAACCCACGGACTTAGAACTTCCTAGGGATGCCCACCAGATACGGGCGCGCCAACAAGTTACTACAGATGGCAAACAAGAGGAAGAAAGACAAGTCCACGGGCAAAGGCGGGGAGGAGTTACAGGGGTCCCAGTATATTTTAGGAGCTGTAATAGGAGGCTTACTAAGTTCAATTCCTATTTGTGTGTCCTCCTATTCTCCTTATACTATACCTGGTCTAGACCCTTCTCCCCGCCCCTTTTTCTCTAAGTTCTATATCTTAGAATTGGAACTACAGTTCCAATTCTAGACATAGGACTTAACTTGACAAGCTAGAAATAGTTTGCTAAGTTAAGACCCTGTTCTTTAAAAGATTAAACGAAATAGAGTACCTTCTTTTGTTGGTGGGTTCTTTCGTTGAGCGAAGGAATAGCTTTCACTCAAGGAAAGAACCCCATCAACTCCAAACTCAAACCACGGAGGTACCGAAATGGAGGTTTTCACGTGACCAACTTCCCCAAGCATCACCAATCTCTCTTTTTATTCGCCACCGCGGCCTGACCGGCTATCGGCTGCTCTGGGGATGAGCATAATAAACTCCCCCTTCAGGCGGGAAGCCGGAGAATAGCCTGAGGGATTAAATCAGATCCGGTCTTTGTCTTCGACACGACCAATATGAGGAGTGGCACATGACGGCCTGTCTCTGCTGTCCCGCACGAGACGAGATCGTGGTCTGGGCAACAAGGCCCTGACGTAACCCGGCGTCAAAAAAATAAGTGGGAATGTATAGAAAAAGATAATTGCGGGTAAGGCGCAGGCCTCTGGCGGCTAAGTACGATACTAATCGTACTGGTCGCGGTCGGCCACTGGTCTAGTTAGACCAGGCGCAAACACCCGCGAACGATCATCGCGAGGAGAACTCATCGCTCTGTCGGTGCAGTAACACATAAAATGACCGATGGTTTGCGAGCACTCAGTACTTCACCGAGTTCCTCCCCGCAAAAAAGCGACGGCGATCCGTCGTTTGGGGCAACGAGATTAATCTCGCTACACGGCCCCGGGCACAAAGAAAATGATGGTGCCCGGAGCAGCCGGTAACTTTGCTCCTCCGTACGGTATCGCCGTCGCATAGCTTCTCGCGGCAGGGGGCTGCAAATTCACGTGGCCACACTCTGCGGCGAGCATTCTGGAATAGGCGGGGTCGAAGTGACTTTTCCCCCGGCCCCGCCGCCCTCTCTATTTCGTTGTTATGTAGCTGCCTCCGCCTTATTCTGCACTTTTATTTTTATTTGCAATGTGCGGAGGCGGCTCTAACTCTAACCCCCATAATGTAGCCCCCGGTTATCTTCCAATTTTTATTCTTGGTTGACGACCGGGGCCTTTTCTTATCCAAAAACTTGAAAAATCGTCAAAAGTTAGCTAAAATAAAGACGGCTTGAATGAAGCACGATGTATTTTAACAATTTTCTCTCACGCACGAGATAAAAACATAAGGGAGGGATGCAATTGAAAATGGCAATAAGCTCCCCGTAACAAGCACAAACGCGGCTTCGGAACCCTTAATGAGGTGAGGAAAGTACTAATGCCCCACCTCTCCCTAACAAGCCTCATTCCCTAAAAAGAGGTATTACCATGAAGAAATCACTACTACCTCGGGGAAAATCCTGCTTTACCCTCTAACGAGAGAATTAGAGGAAGAGTAGGAGTAGCGCGATAAAAAGCGCATCCGGAAAGGAAGCAGCGCAATGAAAAAGGCAATAAGGTCCCCGTAAAAGGCGAAGCTCGCCCCCCACGCGGAACCCTTAACGAGGTGAGGAAAGTACTAATGCCCCACCTCTCCCCAACAAGCCTCGTTCCCTAAAGAGAGGTAGCACCATGAAAAAAACAATTACCTCAAACTTACCTCAGGGAACCTTCTGCTCTACCCTCGAAATACCCGAACTAGGGAAAAAGCAGAGGCGGCTCTAACTCTGTAGCCCCCGGTTATCTTCCAATTTTCATTCTTGGTCGACAACCGGGGCCTTTTTTTATCCAAAAACTTGAAAAATCATCAAAAGCCAGCTAAAATAAAGATGTCCTGAAGCACGATGTATTTTAAAAGTTTTTCCTCACGACAAAAAAAACAGAAAGGAGGGACGCCGTTGAAAATATCAATCCTTATCTTGGCATAAAAAACTCGCGAGCTGCGGCAACAGGATTTCCGTGCCAAGGTGCAAGAACGGTTTTACCTGTTGAGAGCAACAAAGGGCTAATCCCCTCCATTCGCGCGGAGCCAACAGGAGCTCCCCGTGGAGGTTTCCTGTTCAATTAAGAGAACAGGAGTAATAATCGAAAAATGACGACAAACAGAAAAGACAGGAAGGAGGGAAAAAGCTCCCCGCGGGTGGCGACCGTTTCAGCCAGATACCACAGGCGAAGGGGGAAACACACTAAATCACAAAAAGCGGCGGTTTCGTAACAAATATGCGCTCCTCTCCGGAGGAGCGCTTTTTCTATTCAAAAAACGACGGAACTAATCCGCCGTTTTTTTATACAAACCTACTAACTTTGAACTATCCCACAAGCGTCACTGACGCAATCTTATCCTCACCCTTCATCCGCATCAACCGCACTCCCTGGGTTGCTCGACCTTGCTTTGAAATCCCTTTCACTGGCAGACGAATGATCTGACCTTTCTCCGAGATCGCAATCAGGTCTGCCTCCTCGCTTACTACAATCCGCATTGCGACCAACTTACCATTTCGCTCCGTAACCTTCACGGTTTTAAGACCACTCCCTCCCCGACTCTGAATCTTATATTTACTCAATTCTGTCCTTTTCCCAAAGCCATTTTCAGTAATCACCAAAAGATTACCTTTTGGATCCCGCACCCTTCTAGCACTGATTACAAGGTCATCTTTCTTCAATTTAATTCCCTTGACTCCTGTCGCATTACGTCCCATTGCCCGAACTTGTTTTTCCTTGAAACGAATTGCCTGACCATTAGCGGTCGCTAAAATAATCTCACTATCATCATCCGTACCACAAACCCACCCCAAATGATCATCCTGCCGTAACTTAATTGCAATCAAACCACTGCGACGAACATGTTCAAAATCTTTCTTAGCAACTTTTTTTACAATTCCCTTGCTCGTAATCATAAAGATATACTTTACATTATCCTCCTTACGCGGAGAAACCACTGCCGTAATTTTCTCATCCATTCCAAGCTGTAAGAAATTCATCACCGATTGTCCTTTGGCCGTGCGTCCCGTCTCGGGGATTTCATAAACCTTACTTTGAAAAACTTTCCCAGTATTACTAAAGAAAAGTAAATCACTGTGGGCATCAGCCAGGAGCAAGTGTTCTACAACATCTTCCTCTTTAGTGGTCATGCCCTTTACTCCCCTGCCACCACGCTTTTGTGATTTATAAACCGAAGGTGCCAAACGTTTAATATAACCACCTTTTGTCAAAGTCACAATCATTGGTTCGTTAGCAACCAGATCTTCCTCTTGAAACTTACCAACCATGCCTTTGACCACCTTCGTACGGCGCTCATTCCCGTATTTCTGCTTTAAATCAAGCAGTTCTTTCTTGATAATCTCCAAGATCCGCTTGGGGCTTTTTAAGATTTCCTCAAAAGTTTTGATTAATTTCTTTTTCTCTTTATATTCATCCTCTACTTTCTGACGTTCAAGCGCTGCAAGCGATTGAAGTTTCATCTCTAAAATTGCTTCGGATTGTTTATCAGAAAGTTTGAATTTTTTGATCAAATTAAGATGCGCTTCCTCTTTTGTCCTTGAGCTTCTAATCGTCTTGATTACTGCATCCAAATTATCAAGTGCGATCTTCAGACCCTCCAAAATATGCAAACGCTCTTTTGCTTTCTTTAACTTATAGCGAATGCGGCGAGTAACAACCTCCTTGCGATGTTTCAAATACTCTTCCAAAATCATCTTAAGATCCAAAACTTTCGGTTGGATTCCTCCGATCAACGCCAACATGTTCAAGTGAAAGGAACTCTGAAGATTCGTGTGCTTATAAAGCTGGTTTAAAATCTTGTTCGGGAAAGCTCCATTTTTTAAATCAAGAACCACCCGAACCCCTTCTTTATCTGATTCATCTCTTAGGTCCCCAATCCCAACAATTTTCTTTTCTTTAACTAAATTAGCAATTTTGGCTAGCATCTCAGCTTTATTCACTTGGTAAGGAACTTCGGAAATTATAATTCTAAAGCGATCCTTTTTAGTTTCTTCAATGATTGCCTTGCCGCGCACAATGATCTTTCCCTTCCCCGTAGCATACGCACCTTCAATGTCTTTTTGATTATAAATAATCCCACCAGTCGGGAAATCTGGTCCTTTGATAAATTGGAGTAAGTCTTGCACCGAGGCTTCCGAATTATCAATCAAATAAATTATACTATCAATAACTTCCGTAAGATTATGGGGTGGAATGTTTGTCGCCATTCCGACTGCAATTCCCATCGTGCCATTTAAGAGCAATTGTGGTAATCTTGCTGGTAAAACCTTAGGTTCTTTGCGGGTTTCATCATAATTAGGGGTAAAGTCAACAGTTTCTTTTCCAATGTCCAAAAGGAGTTCCTCGGTGATCTGTTCCATCTTAACCTCAGTGTAACGCATCGCTGCAGCACGATCGCCATCCATTGAACCAAAGTTTCCCTGTCCATTCACCAAAGGATAACGCATCGCAAAAGGTTGTGCCATTCGAACAAGCGATTCGTAAACTGCCAAGTCACCGTGAGGGTGATACTTACCCAACACTTCCCCTACAACCGTAGCGCTCTTCCTAAATTTTGCACTGTGCTTCAGACCCAAACCATGCATCGCATAAAGAATCCGCCTGTGAACTGGCTTTAAACCATCACGAACGTCTGGGAGAGCCCTTGCGACAATCACTGACATTGCATAGTCAAGATAGGACTGCTCCATTTCAGTCGTGATTTTCCTGGGATTAATTTTTCCGAAGTTTGCCATAGAAAATTAGATATCAAGATTTTGAACCTGTTTAGCGTGGGTCTGAATGAAATGCTTACGTGGCGCAACATTGCTTCCCATCAAAATATCAAACAGCTCATCAGCCTTCGCAACATCTTCAATTATTACTTTCCACATAATTCTCTTCTCCGGATCCATTGTCGTCTCCCAGAGCTGACTAGGGTTCATCTCACCCAAACCCTTATAACGTTGAATGGAAACCTTCTTCTCTTTAGCCACCTCCTCTTTAGAAACTTCCTTCTCATCATCCTCTTTAGTCTTTGTCACTCTAAACTCAATCTCCTTCTGCTCACCAATCTTCTTCTTCGAAAACCCTATTTCTGAATCTTTGTCTTTACCTTCTTTCTTCTCACCTCTACCCTCTGACCTCTCACCTTTTACCTCTTTACTAACCCCTAGTTTTTCAATAATCTTCTCCTTATCCTCTTCAGAATAAGCATACTGAACCTTGCTTCCGGCCCTAATTTGATACAGAGGCGGTTGAGCAATATAGAGATGTCCTTTGTTAATTACCTCCGGCATATGACGGAAGAAAAAAGTTAGAAGCAAAGTGCGGATATGGGCACCATCAACATCAGCATCCGTCATAATCACAACCCGATCATAGCGCAGTTTACTAACATTAAATTGATCTCCAATTCCCGCTCCTAATGCGATGATCATTGCTTTAATTTCTTCCGAGCTTAACATTCGATCAAGCCGCGCTCTTTCAACATTTAAAATTTTTCCGCGCAGAGGGAGAATTGCTTGGAAACTACGATCGCGCCCTTGCTTTGCAGAACCACCTGCCGAATCACCCTCAACAATATAAAGTTCACATTCTTTCGGATCCCTGCTCGAACAATCAGCTAGTTTACCCGGAAGAGTAAACCCTTCTAAAATGCCCTTTCTAATCACCGTTTCGCGAGCGGCGCGGGCTGCTAATCTTGCTTTCGCTGCTAGAACATTTTTGCCCAGGATTTGTTTTGCTTGAGTAGGATTCTTATCAAAATAAGTTAAGACACCATCAAAAACTACACTATCAGTTAAAGAGCGAACCTCAACATTACCAAGCTTTGTTTTGGTTTGCCCTTCAAACTGTGGTTCCTTCAAGCGCACACTAACTACTGCCGTAAGTCCTTCTCGTGAATCATCGCCACTCAAGTTTGCTTCCTTCTCCTTTAAAATTTTCTGGTCGCGTCCATATTTATTCAGAGCTCGAGTTAATGCCTTCCTAAATCCAACTAGGTGCATTCCCCCCTCAGTAGTATGAATATTGTTTGCAAAAGTGTAAACATTCTCACTAAAACTATCGGTGTATTGGATTGCCACTTCAATTTGAATGCCGTTTTTTTCTTTCTCAATGTAAATCGGAGGGATGTTCAAGGCCTCCTTGTTGTGGTTAAGATGTTTAACATAGGACTCAATTCCACCTTCAAAGTAAAAAGTGTATTCTTTCAAACTACGATAAAATTCACTTTCACTATTATTGGTTTTCTTTCCAGGTTCTTTTTTTCCAACTGTCTTCCTGCGCTTATCAATGATTCTAACTTTGACCCCTTTGGTTAAATAGGCCTGATTACGGCAGTGATTAAGAACGGTTTTCAGATTAAAATCCAGGGTTTCTAGAATCTCTGGATCTGGCTCAAAGGTAATTTTAGTACCAGTACCTTTGGCTTTACCTTTTACTTTCAAAGGTCCAAGAGATCTACCGCGTTTATACTCCTGGACATAAAGTTTGCCATTGCGTTTCACTTCTGCTTGGATCCAAGTTGATAAAGCATTTACAACTGAAACTCCAACCCCGTGAAGTCCTCCAGAAACCTTATAGCCACTAGTATCATCAA
>Ga0209977_10000367_pt1 | contig 17597 bp, 17 predicted proteins | sample SumtaG_2_FD_183113 | JGI IMG/M metagenome (GOLD analysis project Ga0209977, IMG submission 183113) | Deep subsurface microbial communities from Indian Ocean to uncover new lineages of life (NeLLi) - Sumatra_00607 metaG (SPAdes) (version 2) | ecosystem: Environmental > Aquatic > Marine > Oceanic...
GCTGTTATTAGGTTCTTCTGGAATTAGAGCATTGCAATACTTAATAGAGGCAATAGAATTACGAAAAAACAAAGAATATCGTGCAAAATTTAGACTTAGTAAAATCTTTAAAGCCTTGGGAATAATATTAAGTCTTATTATATTTGGTTATCTTGGTAGCATTGTCTATAGCGGAATGAATCTTGGGTTTAATTTTCATCCCACCTTTGTGTTAGATCACGATACAGGCGTTTTACCTGATCCAAGTGACGATAGTATTAATATCACTGTTACTTTTGATCTCAACAACCAGGGTTTTTACGCTATTTATGATGTTTATATTAACGCAGAATTTCATACAGTGTGGAGCGACAATGAAACGGCACTCCCTGTAGGAGTTAAAGTAGGAGAATCGTTAAATAACTATTTTAGCACGTTTCATTCCTTCACAAATAATGTCAATAATAGCATAACGCTTGCAATGGACCCAGCATATATAGTGGGATTAGCTACTACAGATGCAATTTTAGCGTTTAAAATCTCATTTTCTACTCTCTATGCCGCAATTTTCATTAATTTGAATTTAACAGTTAATATCGATTGGTCCGCCTTATTCCCTTAATCTAATTTCTTAAATTTTCTATTTTTTTTTTGAAATCGTATTAACTCATCGAATCATATTCTTTCTTGAAGTATTAATATTTTTTAACCTATTACTTTAAATTTGAATTAATTTTATTGAATAATATGAACGATGAAGAACCGCCAAGGCCTAGTGGATTACCAGAGCGTTCTATAGCACCTATGTTTGATACAAAAGATATTTACGGAAAAGAAATGAATTTGGAAAACTTGCTTGAAAAATACGAGGGAGTATTAATTGATTTCTTTCGGGGAAACTGGTGAAGTCATTGCAAAAAACATTTAACGCTACTTACCGAAAATATATCAGAATTTGAGAAAAGGAATATTAAACTTATGTCAATAGCAAGCGATAGCGAAAGACTTTTACAAAAATTCAAGGAAGAAAATAATTTTGCCGTTGATATGATATCTGATCGCGGAGCGAAGATTGCGAAAGATTACGATGTTTATTGGTTCGCTCCCGGCGGAGGGGGCACATTGAACGTTAAACAAGCAGTACCGAGCAAATTTCTGATAAACAAGGACAGAAAAATAGTATGGACTTACATTGGAAAAGATAAAACCGACAGGCCTTCTATAAAATTGATGACTACCATAATTGACGAAAAGTTGTAAACCCCTTTATGGATGACTCATGTATAAAAATAGTTGATACATGAGGACAACCTTGCCAAGGGTGGGGTAATTTATTTTTTTAATTTTAAACTAGAAAAACTTCTGCTTCAGGTTCTGAGCAAATTCTTCTGCATGTTTGAGGTCTTCAGCATTTGGTCTACCCTTATTCATTCCCCCAAAATATTTCATGAAACTATTTGTGTTAAAACCTTTACAACTAAATTCATCAACAATCATGTAACCTTTCGTTTGCAGTTTTTCCCTAAGCAGCAAGTGATCCTTGGCGACTTTGGCTTTTCCTTGCATTGCACTCGTTGAAAAAATGAATGCTTTCCTGTTAGTGACTTGTGGTAGGTTATCGGCAAGGTCAAGCAGAAGTTTATGGTGTTTTTCATCATATATCCCTGAGCCGAAACCTATTAGATTATACTCTTGAAGTTCTTCAGGGTTTATTTGCTGTGGCGTTTTTATTTGGGCATCAAGTTCTTTTGCGAAGACCTTAGCGATTTTCTCAGTATTCTTGTGATGATATGAATACAAAACTAATAGAGACATATAAAATTCACTCTTTCTTTATTATTATGATTTTTTTTTAATATTTAAACCTTCTTGAATACTCTTAAATAGGTTTTAAAGATAAAAGATAATAAGGACTTAATATGTATAGAATCCTTTACCTGTTTTTTGTCCAAGATTACCATTATCAACCATATCTTTAAGAGCTTGTGGCGGTTTATCGTCTTCTAATCCACTTTTTTTATAGTAGGACATTTCAATATCATAAATCACGTCCAACCCGATTTGATCCATATATTGGAAGGGACCTATTTCCATACCCGTGAATATTCTCCACGCTTTATCGACGTCTTCTAAATCAGCATATCCTCCCGCCCATATTTTCATACTTTCTTTTTTAATAGCGCGCCATACTCTATTAAACACAAATCCATAGCATTCTTTTTTAACTATTAGAGGAGTTATATCGATACTCTCAACCCATTTTTTACCTTTTTCAAAGGTCTCATCACTAGTTTTGGTCCCTCTCATGATATCTGCCATCGGCATAGTAATAAGGTTATAAAAATGTATGTTTAACAATTTGTCTTTTCGAGCTACCACATCTTCTAATTTAGAGACAGGTATTGAGGAACTATTCGTCGCAATAATAGCATTAGGTTGAGCTGCTTTATCAATTACCGTAAAAATCTCTCTTTTTAATTCTAATAGTTCTGGAACTGCTTCGATAATTAAGTCTGCGTCATTTACAGCGTCTTCAATGTTTTCATGTGAAGTTATTTCTCCCGTTGTCTCTTTTTTTCCCTTCAATTTTCTGTAGAATTTTTCCAAATCTTCTACATTTGTATCATAAAGACGTATGGTATATCCTTTTAATGCCGATCTCTCAGCTATTTGTTTACCTAAATAGCCAGCGCCTATTATAGAAACAATTTTTATTTCTTCACTCATCGATAATCATTTTATAAATTGGTTATAATAATTTTATTTTGAACGAGATCATATAATAATTTAATTAAATAAAAATTGAACTTGTGATTTAGATTGATAGAAAACGAAGATTTGAAAAGTGTCTTAATAATTGGAGCAGGTACTATGGGGCATTCAATAGCCCAAGTATACGCTCAAGCTGGTTTTGAAGTAGATTTGGTGGATACACATCAAAAGAAACTTGATCACGCTTTAGATTTGATCCAGTCAAATCTTGCGGTATTAGCTGAATTTGATAGAGTGCAAAAAAACGAAATTCCCTTAATAATAGAAAGAATACACCCAAAAACTGACCTAAAGGAAGCTGCGAATGAAAAGATGTTTGTAGTAGAAGCAGTAAATGAAAATCCCGATTTAAAGAAGCGTTTGTTCAATCAACTATCTGAATTTTGTCCTGAGAATGCAATACTAGCAAGTAATACCTCAACTTTAGACATTTTTAAAATTACTAGAGGTATTAAAAATGTTCACCGTATAATTGCACATCATTGGTTCGCTCCACCACATATAATCCCATTAGTAGAAGTTGTACCGGGTAGAAAAACATCAAATGATACAGTGGAATTTTCTGTTAACTTATTAAAAAGAATTGGAAAAGAGCCAATTGTAATTAATAAGTTCATATCTGGGTATATAGTGAACCGTATTCAAGTTGCTTTATATGGAGTGATGTATGAATTACTAGGTAGGAATATTGCTACGCCAGAACAGATTGATTTTGCGATCAGGACAACTTTAGGAATTAGATTACCAATTGTGGGTATCGCACAATCTCAAGACTTTACAGGACTTGATTTAGTGAGCGATATTCAGAAATTGAAGGGCGGTGTTTTTCCAATAATTCAAGAGAAAGTAGATAGCAATCAGCTTGGAGCAAAAACGGGAAAAGGATTATACGATTATCATGGAATAAGTGAGGAAGAAATATTGAAAAAACGAGATAGATTATTTCTACACCAACTTGAATTTCTTGAAAAATTGACATCATTTAAACGCATTTAATATATTGTTTAAGTAGTTAATAGTTTTAAAAAGACCTCTACAAATATGTCTAATTGCTCCATAAGTATAAATTCAAGTTTATATCCAATAAATTATAATTATAAAGATACAATAATTTATTTTGAAAATCTAATTTTGAACTAAAAAAATTATGAACCCTTCAAGGAGTTTAGATTAAAATGGTGGAAAAAAAACTAGCTTGGTATGAAGCAAAAATCATTAAGGATATGATGGCATTAATGGGTGGCAGAGCTTTAAGAGGAGGTATGTCAACTTATATCTCATCTAAAGTTTATCAAGGAAAAGCGTCACTACTCCGAATTACCAATTATTTAGAGGCAACGCTTGATAAAGAAGAGAGACGCGCCTTAATCATAACAGATTCCTACACTAAAAAATTTGCTAAATATATAACAGATTACCTTGATTTAATCGATATGGAATATAAAATATGGTCTGGTGTAGAGCCAGAGGTACCAATTCCAACTATCTATGAAGGCGCTAAAATATGCGAGGAATTTAAACCCCAAGTGTTAATTGCTATAGGGGGCGGCAGCGTAATGGATACAACGAAAATGGTAATGGTTAAGTATGAAAAACCGGAAGTAAATCTCTTTATGATTCTACCGTATTTTGGTTCTGTAGGATTGCGAAAGAAAATGAAATATTTTATAGCAATCCCTACAACCTCAGGGACTGGCTCGGAGGTAACTCAAGTAGCTGTAATTACTGATACTGATCGAGACCCTCCAAAAAAACTTGAAGTGCTAAGCGATGAATTATGTGCGGATATAACGATTTTATTTACAGATTTCGTAAAAGATATGCCTCCATTTCTGACTATGGCCACAGGTTTAGATGCTTTTTCTCATGCCATTGGAAGTTTTGTATCGAATTGGGGTAGCCCCTACATTGATGCAATGAATTCAACAGCGATAAAAGAAATACTAAAATACCTACCGCGCGCATATAAATACGGTGCTAAAGATATAGAAGCGAGAGAACATATGCAAATGGCTTCATTAATGGCCGGAATAGGATTTGGTAATACAACCCCGGGAATTGATCATGCATTAGGACATAGTTTTGGTAAAATCTTTAATGTTCACCACGGACTTAGTGTAGGGTTGTTCACGGTTTACTCAATTGCTTTTCAAGCAAAAGTAACAGATAGGTGGCAATTATTATGTCCGATTTTCAATGTTCAGATTGAAAACAAGAGTAGAAAAGAATTACTTAACGAATTTCTTCAAGCTGTAAGAGATTTTATACAATCTCTTGATGCACCGGTATGTGTAAAAGATATGAAAAATCCTGTAATTACTGAAGAAGAATACTTTGATAAGCTTGATTTGTTGACAAATTATGCGGCTGACGATGCAGTATCTTTAACCTCTTTTCGCTCAATGAGTGAAAAACTATTTAAAACCATTTTTGAATATGCATGGGATTCACAGAATATTGATTTTTAATTTTTAATAAATAAGGTATGAGGGAAAAAAATGAGTGAAAATTTAATTGGTTATAATGGAAAAATAGCATATGTTAACTTGACTGACCAAGTGGTTGATGTTAAAGATCTAGATCCTCAAATTGCTAAAGACTATCTTGGAGGTACGGGATTAAGCGCTAAAATAACGTACGATTTATTATCAGAGAATGATTATGGAACTTTAAAGAATAACCCTTATTCTGAAATAAATCCCCTGATTTTTGCTACTGGTCCTGTAACAGGAACGATAAGACCATCTTCAGGAAGATATTCAGTTACTGCAATCTCACCTCTTACAGGAATTTGGGGGGAAGGCACTTCTGGGGGCTATTTTCCTATTTCGTTGCGAAATAGTGGTTTCGATGCAATAGTTATTACGGGCAAATCAAAAAATCCTATATATCTCTACATCCACGACGAAATTATTGAGTTTAAAGATGCTATTGATATTTGGGGTAAAAGTACATACGAAAGTCAATCGTATTTAAAAGAAAAGATAAACAACGATAAGATCAGGGTTGCTACTATCGGTATTGCAGGTGAAAATCTTGTAAAGTACGCTGGAATAATTAACGACGAAGGACGCGCTATTGGTCGATCTGGAATGGGTGCTATCATGGGGTCAAAAAACTTGAAAGCAATAGCAATACATGGAACTAAAAAAATTAAAATCGCAGATAATACCATTGGCAAGCAGTTGTTAAAGGAAGAAGCAGATTTTAAACGGAAAGACCTTCTTAAAACATTAGTTCCTTTCCTTTTCACGTTATATGGTACAAACTGCTATTTAGACATGGGAATGGCTTTGGGTGACACGCCAGGATATTATTTTACTCGAAACGAATTTTTTGCCGATAAACTTACGGGAAAAACGCTACGAGAAGAATATCCCGTTTTAGATTACGGTTGCTCAGGTTGTACAATGAAGTGTGGTAAAACAACCATTGTAGAGCACGAAGGTAAAGAGATTAGGGTTGATGGTCCAGAATACGAGTCAGTTGCTGCTTTTGGACCTCTCTGCGGTGTATTTGATTCGAAGAAGGTGATCCTTTCCAATCATATGTGCAATGTCTACGGTTTCGATACAATTTCTGGTGGAGTTTCTATCGCATTTTTAATTTACTTAGTAGAAAATAAATTAGGAATTGAGAACATTAAGCAGCATCTAAAAGATATAGAAATCGAAGATATTAAATGGGGAAATGGAGATGTAATACTAAGATTGCTCGATAAAATTGCTAAGCGAGAGGATATAGGAAATGTTCTCGCTGATGGAGTACGCGCAATGGCAAAAGAGTTTAGCGTTGATCCTGAATTAGCTGCTCACGTAAAAGGTTTAGAAATGCCAATGCACGATCCAAGAGCATTTGCTGGACAAGCGTTGAGTTATATGACATGCTATATGGGTGCAAACCACGAAAAATGCGATTGGTTTGGCGCTGAATTATTACTCTTCAAATATCCAAAGATTCGAGTAAAACCTGGTGATAGAGTTACAATAAAGGGAAGAGAAAAAGGAGTTATTGGCTTACAAGATTTGCGAGCCATTGATGATTCAGCCACTAACTGTAATTTTCTAAACCCCCCGCTCGATCACATTATTAAATATATTAACGCTTCCACAGATTTTAATTATAACAAAAAAACTTTGATGCTTGTAGGAGAACGAATAAATACTCTTAAAAGGCTTATAAGTTGTAAGCTAGGAACAACTAGAGAAGACGATAAATTACCAAAACATCTCCTAAAAGAATTAAAATCAGGTAAAACAGAGGGCGTAAAGTTAGACATGGAAGGGAGTTTAGAGGCGTACTATAAAATTCGCGGATGGGATTGGGAAACTGGCCGGCCATCAAAAGAAAAACTCGAAGAACTTAATATATAACTAAATTTTTTTTATTATAATATTATAGTCAAACTTCCATCTAAGACAGATAATTTTATATCATTAAAAAAAATATTAGTTTACAGTGTAAAAAACATGTCTAGAAATATAATTATTCAAACTAAAAATTTAACCAAATATTACGGTAAATCAAGAGGTATTGAAAACCTCGATCTTGAAATATATCAGGGAGAAATTTTTGGCTTACTTGGACCTAATGGAGCGGGAAAAACTACCACAGTTAGAATTCTTCTCGATTTAATCCGAAAAACTTCAGGTGAAGCACAAGTTTTTGATCTTGATGTTCACCATCATTCGACTGAAATTCGTCAGCGTACTGCTTACATACCTGGGGACTTAGGTTTCTTTCAAGACAAAACTGCCAGAAGAAATCTAAAATATCTTCTTGGTCTATACGAAAATCATATTCCTATTAGACGAATCGAAGAGTTAGCAGAGGTATTTGGGTTAGAACTCGACAGAAAAGTTAAGGAACTAAGTAAAGGGAATAAACAAAAAGTAGGAATAGTTCTTGCTTTAGCCCCAGAGGTGGATCTTCTAATCTTAGACGAACCTACTTCTGGATTGGATCCTTTAATCACAGCTGAATTCTATAAGACACTTCATGAACAGCAAGAAGAAACAGGTTCAACCGTGCTCCTTAGTTCCCACTTGCTAAATGAAGTTGAAAAAGTAGCTCACCGTGTGGGTATCATAAGAGAAGGATCAATAGTTGAGGTAGCTACTATACAGCAACTAAAAAAAATGGCAAGGAAGAAGATAAAGGTTGAATTTGCCACTAAAGCAGCACTACAGAAATTCTCTGATCAACTGCCTTCTAAAATTGTAGAATCTGTTATTTTAAATGAGACACATGCTTCATTTATGACTACTCGAGCAGAATTAACTCATGTATTAAACCTGCTTTCAAAATTTAAGATCCTAGACATAGATGTTACAAGCCCGGCACTAGAGGATATATTTTTAAAATATTATGAGGTGGCATCCTAAATGAAACGATTTTTTAGCTCAGTTAAGGAATTAATTTTAGAAAAGAAATTCATGATTCCTATATATGGGGGTGTAGTTGGCTTACTCAGCTTTTTTATAATAGCCATATTGGAAGATCTAGATTTGCAATCATTAGATGCTATTCTTGGTGCGCTTGGTGGATTTGAGGAATTGTTTGATTTTTTCGGAGGCTTAGCGGTAATGTCTAACCCTTATGGATTTTGGTCTTTGGAAATTTTATCCTTCATTTGGTTATATGCCGGGATCTATACTGTTTTTATGGCTAGTTCTCTTCTCTCCCATGAAGTAGAAAATAAGACTATTGATCTTTCCCTGTCTAAACCAATTTCTCGATATAACTTCCTTGGAGGTAAAATTGCGTTTCTATATGTATTTATAATGACGGTTATCGGTATTTTATTTCTAATTTCTCTTGGAAGTATGGCAGGTTCATCACAATTTAGAACAGAAGGAATTTACATAGATAGATTAGTCGTAACTTATCTTTCTGTTGTTCTCTTCCTCGGAGCACTCGCAATGGTGGCTATATTCTTTTCAACAATATTCTTAAGTACAAAGAAGTCAGCAGCTTTAGGAGTGCTGTTTTTAATGATAATGTTCTTTCTCGGGGAATTTTACATATACATGGACGAAGCTATCCAAGGTATTAGATACCTCTCAATCTTCAATTACTATAATCCTGTTGATTATTTGGTAAATGCAAATTTCGATTTATTTACAACCGACATAATAGTTTTAGGAGTTATCAACGGAGTTCTCATTGCAGGAAGTCTATTTGTTTTTAGCAAAAAAGATATCCCAAATTAAAATTATAAACATCTAGTATTTAACTAACATTCAATCTCTTTTATTAGCTCCTCTTTGTATCCAATAACCACTTTATTGAGCCCTTCTAACATCTTATCAATCTCTTCGTCTCCAGTATCAACTCTCAAGCATGATAAACTCTTCATTTTTTCCTCTGTGCCTATAATTATTATATTCTTTTTACCTAGTCGCTTTAAGATAGTAGGTGTAAACTGCTTGTTGCCTCTCCCAAATACGAAACCCTGCCCCCCAATAGGACTTACAATGATCTTCCCTTTTTGATATTTATCTAGCAGTTCAATTATTCCGTTTTCATTTAAATCTTCGCCAACAAGAGATTTGTTATAAATAGCATCAACGCCAAGTAAGGATTTAACTATTTTTAACTGGTCTGTAATCGATTTAACAGTCGTGCCCGGTCCTAATAAATATAAAGTTCCTTCTTCCATTGTTTCAATAATCTGCTGAGCTATTTCGTATTTGTTTTCCTCAATTGTCCTTCCAACCTTAGAACTATCTTTGGCGTTCTGGATAAGGTTCTGAATTTTTGGAACTACTAAATACCCATATAGTTTTGAAACTAATCGATTATCTCTAAACGCATCTTCGTCGATATCCAGAATTTCTTTTTCTTGGGTATCGGTCGCCTCTTCTACGAATGTATTTATGATTTGGGCAGCAGCTTTAGGATTTAGTGCGAACACGGAGCTGAACATTTTTACTCCTGACGGAATTGCAACCACAGGGATTTTTAATTCGATTGCGTCAAAAATGTCTCTGGCCGTTCCATCACCCCCACAAAAAATAAGTAATTCAACTCGATCTTCCAACATTAGTTTTGCAATTCTCTTTGTATCCTCTGCCGTTGTATTTTCATCAATTTCTCCTATAACTTTTAATTTAAAACCTTTATTCTTGACATAATCTTCTCCCATTTTTCCGGGCGCAACCAATAAATAAATTTCATCTTTCGATTCTATATGACTTAAAAATCTGCCTACTCTTTTAGGAACGACTGGCTTGGCTCCTAATTTAATAGCATCTTTAATTATCTCTCCATCTGTTCCTTTTAACCCTACACTACCACCCATTCCTGCGATTGGATTTACAATAAGTCCAATTTTTTTCATATTATATTTTACCTTAAATTGTGGTTGGGGTATTTTCACTTATGATCTGAATTCAAAAGTTTATTTCATTTTTCAAACAATATAATTTAGGATTAATCATTTTTATAATTTTGAATTAAAAAATGGGTAGGATCTATGGAATACTGGGAAAAGAGGTTTTTAAATGGGGGAAAAATTTGGGGAGATAAACCTAGTAAGACCGCGATTTACGCTCTTGAGCTTTTCCAAAAACATAATCTCCACAAAATACTGGTTCCAGGAGCCGGGTATGGTCGAAATACAAAATTATTTACAGATGCTAATTTAGAAGTAGTTGGAATTGAAATTTCTGAATCTGCGATAAATATTGCGAAAAGTTTCAACCCAAAAACTCAATTTTTTCAAGGGTCAGTATTAGATATGTCTTTTAACGACGAAAAATATGATGCGATCTATAGTTGTTATGTATTACATTTATTTCTAAAAGAAGATCGAATATTATTCCTAAAGAATTGTTTTAAACAACTAAGGACTAATGGTTACGTCTTTTTTGTAGTGTTTTCCGATAAGGAGAGTAGTTTTGGAAAGGGACCACAAATAGAAAAAAATACGTATGAAAGTAAACCTTGGAGGCCAGTTCATTATTTCACAGAATTCGATTTAAAAGAGCATTTTAAAGATTATTCAGTAATAGAGACGGGACAAATTGAAGAGACGGAGAATCACGGAGAACTGGGTCCACATTCGCATATCCTAAGATATATTTTTGCTCAGAAAAAATAATTAAAATGTTTACATAAAAATTTTTAAATAAAAAAAGAATAGAGTGATTCAACAACTAAAATTAGATATTTGATGAAAAATGACAGAAAATTTTGAATTTAATTTGAAGAATTTAAAAATTGATCAACTCAGCTATGTCTATAAAGATATTAAAAAACAAACAAAAGTCATGGAAGAAGTATACGGTGTACCTTCTTTTGCTCTGATGGAGAATATCACTCATCAAGATGCGACATTTCATGGTAAAGAATCAAATATTGTTATAGATTATGCATTTAGTCGATTATTTAACATACAAGTTGAACTCCAGCAATGGAAAAACGGTGATTGTTTATTTAAGGAATTCATCGATCAAGGCAAAGAAGGACTTCATAGTATAGGTATATATGTCGATGATTTAGATGCATATATCGAAGAATTCAAAAAAAGGGGAATAGAAGTGATACAAACCGGACAAGTAGGAAAACAAAAATTTGCTTATTTAGATACCGAAAAAACTTTTGGATTTTTATTAGAAATATCGACAACAGTGAAGCGACGAAGAAAAAAATAAAGGGTCTACCAAACCTTAATCAATAATTTAGATGTTTTTTTCCTTTCTAAATTTTTAAAAAAAGAAATAGAAACTAAATTTTTCTTCCTGTTTTTCTCCTTGCTCTTTTATAAAGTCTATCTAATACACCTCGCATATCATCTGGGTTCGCTCTCATATCTTTTATTTGAATAGCGGCTTCACCTGGCAAAATTTCAAAACTTCCTTCTAAAATACTTTGAATAAATTCATTAGCTACTTCCTCTGTTGTCATAAGTGTACCTGAACCTGAAATTATTTTACATTCTTGCGGCTTAATCTTATTTTCTTCAGCAAGACCGGGAGTATCGGTATCTACAGGAAAAAGGATTGAGACTTTGATATTATAGGGTAATAATTCGTGTCGTAAAACTTCTGCTAAGCCAAAAAGAGCGTATTTACTTGGACAATAAGTTGTAAAGCCCATAATTGCCATAAATCCCATAACTGAAGAAGTAAATGTAACATATCCTTGTTTACCCTCTAAAAAATAGGGTAATACAACAAGAGTTGGAACTAACTGACCATAATAATTTATATCCATGTTTCTTTTAAAGTCTTCAAGAGTCAATTGTTCAAGATATTGCGCGTAAGCATAACCTACGAAATTAAATAGATAATCTGGAACTTTATGTTTATTAATAACATCTGTTATAAGTGGTTTTAATTTATCCATATCTGTAGTATCACAGGAAATAATCTCTACAAATTGTGATTCTTCTAATTTTAGCTTATAACATTCCTCATGAGTTTTATTTAACGCATCCATTCCTCTCGCGATAATACAGATACTACCTCCTAATTGAATAAACAATTTTGCTGTAGCTTTCCCCATCCCTTTGGAACCACCGGGAATTATCGCGAACTTTCCTTTAAAGGGTTGTTGAGCTATTAATTCTTCATTCACCATTTTAAATCAATTATATTTATATTCATTTCAATTTAAAACTTAATATTTAAGCTTTAAAGATGGTAATTCAACACTGGCAAAAAGTATCGCAGGCTTTTAGACATCTGATTTAAAATTCCATATCCCTCATTGAGTTTGGGGGGACCCCTACTTCTGCTATACCACCGTCTATTGGAAATATGTGTCCGGTGATAAAGTCACTTCTAGGAGACGCAAGAAAAATCATCAGATTTACGACATCCTCAATCGTTCCAATTCTATTAAGAGGTGTTTTTACATCAGACATCTTCATAGATTGTAATACAGTATCTTCGTTATTTGCGTATATTCCAGTAACATGATAACCGGGAGCAATTGCATTAGAAGTTATGTAAGGTGCAAGAGTTTTTGCTACAAGTTGAGTTAAAGCAATAACACCTGCTTTACTAATACTGTAAGCCGAAAGTGTATCGTCAACGACCATTCCTGCTATAGAAGTAGTGTGAATTACTTTACCCCTTAAAGGCTCTATTTTTTGTCTATTCATTTTTCGACAAATATTTTTATCAACTAACCACTGTCCTTTAAGATTAACATTTATGGTTGTATCCCACGCTTTTTCTCCGATCTTAATTATGTTAACACCCGCTTGAGCTTCAGTTCCAGCGTTATTAAATAAAATATACACATTATCGAGCTCGTTAAATGTTTGTTCCGTCATATTTTTTACTTGCTTTGAATCAGAAACATCGCAAACTATTGGAATTATTTTTTGTTTCGTTTCTTGCTCAATTTTCTTACTGGTTTCTTCTAATAGTTCTTCGTTTATGTCAATTAGGACTAAATCTGCGCCAAGTTTAGCAAATTCGTAGGCAACTCCTCTTCCAAAACCACTAGCACCTCCAGTTATTAAAACGCCCTTCCCATCTAAAAATTTTTCGTTCATATTATTTCATCTTTTTAGTTTATTTTATATGTGTTATTTTGTCTTTCCTTCTTTTATAGTTTTAATTCTAAGTATATTAGTTAAAAGGAAATAAAAAAGACAATCAATATTATTTTTAATAACCCGTGCAGGGTAGTCCTCAAGCGTCTAGATTTTATACGCTTGAATCATTCAATTTTTATTTTTGGAATTAATTTTGTAAATAAGTATCAATCGCATTGAGAATATCTTGAATTTTAGGTCTATCTGTTTTAGTTCCGATATAACGCCACACGATTTTACCATTTCGATCTATTAGGTAAGTTGAAGGGATCGCAAGCTCGCTTTTAATCGTATCATAATCTATTGGTCTTCCAAAGACATTGTAATCTTTTGAAATCTTTGCTTGATCATCCGAAATAATTGAAAATTTATAGTTTTCTTTATCAGCAAGCTTTTTTAAAGGTCTTACTCTATCCGTTCCGATTGATAAAAATTTTACATTTCTCATTTCAATGTCAGAAATATTACTATTTAGTTTAGAAAGTTGTTTTTTTCAATAGTGTCACCAAGCACCTCGGAAAAAATCGATTAATAATCCGCGATGTTCTTGAAGAATGTCTGTTAATTTAATTTTTTCTCCATAGATATCAACAGTATCAATCATTGGTGCCTTGCTTCCTATCTTTAAACCTTTTTCAGAATTTGAGATAGTCATTATACTGTAGAGAAAAATGCTTTGAATTTAAAAAAAATTCTGATGAATTATAAAACTTACAATAAGAAAAAAACTAGAAGCAAATATTTATTATTATAGCTCATTTAAAGATTTAATATAGAAAACTCAAGTGATTAAAAAAATGGTAGACAAGATTATTCCTTTTCTAATCAACGTAGGGGAAGTAATTCCCGCTCGCTCAAAGGCTACTTTATTAGATGAGATGGCAATGGCACTAAATGAGTGCATAAACATTTATGGAAAGGCTATCAAAAAACTCGGCAAGATTAACAGAATTTCTATGTGCTTTTGGCCCGTGCGTTTAGTTCCTTTAAGTGAAACTCGCGCATGTGTTTGTAGTTATTTGTTAAATAAACAAGAGAAATTAAATGTTGGTAAGTTCTCGCAAACACCTCCCAACCCAGATAATGTCATTCAAGGTGCTGACCCTATTTCTTTTTTAAGTTCATTAGCTTCTTATAATAGTACTTACCTAAAAAAAACTAAGAATTATAGAAGAGGCACAGTTATTCAAGAAGCTCTTTTTAGTGCTAGTGAGATCGATTATTTCAAAAACTTTTTCTTGAATCAATATAATATTGGTTCATTTAATGAGCCATATTTTCTTCTTGAGGGGGGGCCTATCCCAAAAAGCATCAATCAAGCGAAAATAGTCCCAGAAGTATTTGAATTTATCTCTCAAAGAGATATGGGTATGTTAGATAATTATGGACAAACAATTATAAAACTGTGCGATAGATTTATTAAACGGGGCACTCAAGAAACGGACAATTTGAGAAATCGAAAAATCGATACCAGCGAAGAGGAAAAACAATTAGCTCAAATAACAAGAGAATTAGAGGTAGAGAAGGCACGAAAAATAGAAAAATCTCCTGAAGAATTAGTTAAGAGTGGAAAGTATAAACTTAGCGATAAATCGGGTGACTTATATAATAATCTTAGTGCTACAAAAAATTCTGTTGATAGATTAAAAAACGCGGTCAATAAAAACGATCTATTTGAAGCAGAAGGAGCACTAAATGACGTAACTATTAAATACAAGGATTTAGGTAATACAATTAGCAGATACCAATCTGAATTAGCTCAAATAAGAAAGAATGTGCAACGAGAGCTAAGTGATTTAGAAAAAACAAAGCAACAGAAAATAAGAGAACTCGAGAGGAAAAAGTCTGAAGTTGAGAGCAAAATTCAAACAAAGCATAGTGAGCTTAGCAGTGATCTTACATCAGCTGAAGATACAGTTGCAAGGATAAAACAGGAAAAACAATCTTGCTTAGATAACATCGAGAGAATTAAAGACATTGAAATGACTAACGTACAAAACTTCTTTAAAACTTATTCTATTGAGATCAAAACCAAGGATGTTGTTGTAGGAGTACCTATGTTCATTTTCTATTTCATAGACCCAAACACTCGTAGAACAACTGAAAGAGCTCCGGTTTTCCCGATTTTAATTGAACATGGCAAAATTCATAGAACAAAAGTAACTAATTCCTTTAGAACTAAATTAAGGGATTTAATGAATAAGGACAATGCTATGATAAACTTAGTTGAGAAAGGTGGAGAAACGGGCAACTTAATGGAGATTAAAAATCTTGACAATAAACTTGAAGAAGCGATCAATGATTTGCGTATTAGAAAAGTTTTAGGCAAAAAAGAAGCCGATAGAGATAAAGATATAATTTATAATTTAGTGTGGTAACCCGATTTTTTACTCTTTTTTTTTATTTGTTTTTTTAGTTCAAGTTCCTACATAATTCATTTTTTGACCGCAACACTCTGGAATTGGTTGATAGCCACACTCTTCTGACTTACAGCAGCATAGCATATAGTTATCCTTTACCATCATCGATTGTTCACAACACACCGGCACATTTGTTTCATTTCCGCAAATATCACATATTAATTTAGGTATTATAATCAACTCCAAATTCTTACATTTCTTAACTTGAAAATGAAATTTCGAAAAGAAAAAAGCTTGTTTTATGTAATATTAGGATCTTTCCCAACTTTGTTTTAAAAAAAAAGGTTCCGTTCTAGAATAATTGTGAATTATTAGAACTATACCATTTATTGAATTTCATTTAAAAATTTTCAATAATTATCAATCTTACTTTTATACATTTCAGAAATAAATGGAGATTAATTGTGGTAAACAAATTAAATTTAGATAATTCTAATAGATTGTATGAAGAGGCATTAGATTTAATCCCTGGAGCGATTTTAGGAATCCGAAGACCTTACAACTTTGTTGAGGGCGAGTATCCCATATTTTTTGAGACTGCTAAGGGGGGAAAAGTAATCGATGTTGATGGAAACGAATACTTGGATATGCTTTGTGCATATGGTCCTATCATTATAGGGCATAGAGAAGAGGAAATCGATAACGCTGTCGTCGATCAAATTAAAAATAAGGGATTCTGCATGTCCTTAACCCAACAAATACAAAACAGGCTAGCTAAGAAGTTGAGAGCGTTGATACCTTGCTGTGAGAAGATGGTATTTGTAAAAACTGGTTCTGATGCTACTACGATTGGTATTCGCGTTGCTCGTGGCTATACAAAACGATTGAAAGTATTACGATGTGGTTACCATGGTTGGCATTCTTGGTGCGTCGAAGGAAAAGGTGGAATTCCCAAAAAACTCTACGAAGACGTCCTTGAATTTGAATATAATGACCTTGACAAAGTAACTAAAATGATGCAAGAATATGGCAACGAGGTAGCTGCTATAATTCTTACCCCTATTAACCATCCAGGTGCTCACGAATTAGAAATGCCAAAACCCGGCTTTTTAGAAGGACTTCGTGAATTAGCAGATAAACACGGTTCTATTTTAATATTTGATGAAATCCGCACAGGTTTTCGAGTCAATCTCGGGGGCGCTCAGAAAGAGTTAGGCGTAATACCCGATCTCGGAGCTTTCGGTAAAGCTATGGCTAACGGGTATCCTATTAGCTTCCTTGGAGGTAAAAAGGAGATTATGGATGCACTAATCGAAGAAGTTTTTCTAAGTTCGACCTTCTTTCCAAATAGTGTACCACAAGTAGCCGCACTTAAGACCATAGAAATCATGGAGCGGGAAGATGTATTAGGTACCATTCGCAAAAAAGGTGTGAAATTTGCTAAAGATGTCAATGAAATCATTGAGGAAAGTAGTGTTCCATGTACGTTTTCAGGAGGACCATGGATGCCGTATATAACTTTTGACCCTGACCCGAACCACTTGTATAGAAAACTAAGGGAAGAGTTTTATAGACAATTGATTCGACGACAAATATTTCTTCAACCTTATCATCACGGTTATATCTGTTATAGGCACACAGATGAAGATTTAGAAAACGCAGTAAATATGATTAGTGAATCTCTAAAAGAATGTAAAAAGTTAATGTAAATAATAAATCTTGAATTGAAATTAAAGAACACAAAATAGCAATATCTACTAATGGAAAAATTAATTATAACAGCTGCAATATGTGGCGCCGAAGTAACAAAAGAACATAATCCGAACGTACCTTATACTGTTAGAGAAATCGGTATCGAAGCAGAAAAAGCGTTCTTAGCTGGTGCGAGTATTATTCATCTACACGTAAGAGAAGACGACGGTACGCCTACTCAA
>Ga0209977_10000369_pt1 | contig 17540 bp, 14 predicted proteins | sample SumtaG_2_FD_183113 | JGI IMG/M metagenome (GOLD analysis project Ga0209977, IMG submission 183113) | Deep subsurface microbial communities from Indian Ocean to uncover new lineages of life (NeLLi) - Sumatra_00607 metaG (SPAdes) (version 2) | ecosystem: Environmental > Aquatic > Marine > Oceanic...
CACCTGTATTCATATACGCTTCATTATCATAACATGCATAAATAAAGTTTGTTCCTCTTTCTGCTGCACCACTAAGAGCTTGTATTCCTATATCTGTCGTTCCACCATCTCCTGCAAAAGCAAGAACCGTGATTTCATCTGCCAAACCTTTATCTTCCAATGAAGCTAAGATTCCAGATGCTGAAGCTCCTGTTGTCGCAAAAGGTGTATGATAAACCGATATTTTCGTTGAGCAAAATCCCTGCATACCATGTAGCACGGTTAAACAAGATGCTGGTACCGTTGTTATTGTTTTAGCTCCTAAAGCTTTCAGTGCCATTCTATAGATCAACGCCATTCCGCATCCCGCGCAAGCACGAGTGCCTGGATAAATAAATTCCTCTTCTGGAAGATCCATAACATTAACCATTATTTCTCACCCACTTTTAAAATAAGTCGATTCATCATAATCACTCAATTCATCTAATCGTAAACCTAAAAATTCAGTTTTATTAGTAAATATTCCTTGTTTAAATTCATTTAATGCATTATGAACACCAGTAATGATATGTTCTGTTTTTACATCTCTACCACCTAAGCCAACAATAAAACCCTTAATATTCGGTCTATTTTTTAATCCATAAAGTGCAGCTTTTAATTCATATGATAGGACGCCTTCATATCCATATCCAATATCTCTATCAAATACTATAATATTTTCTATATCTTTGAAAAATTGCCTTAATTCCTCTGCTGGGAACGGCCTAAATAGTTTCAGAATTATTAACCCAATTTTAAACCCTTCAGATCTAAGTTTATTAATTGCAACTCTTGATTGAGATGCTACTGACCCCATTGCAAATATTATTATATTTGCATCATCAGTTTCAATTGTTTTTAATACTCCATTTCCATAGGATCGCCCGAATCTTTTAGCAAATTCATCATGCACCTCTTTAATTATATTAATTGAATTTTCTAAAGATCTTTGAAGAGCGTATCTGTATTCATAATAACCGGGAGCGGTTCCTTCTGCTCGTTTTACAATGTGTGGTGTGGTTACTGGATCGATCCCTTTTACCTGGGAAATGTCAGAGAGATTAATATGGTGATTAAGAGGTGGTATAAAATTATCGATTTTTTCCTGATTCTCTAATTTAACTGGTTGGGCAGTGTGTGAAGTAATATATCCGTCATATCCACATACAACGGGCAAAAATAATCGAGGATCTTCAGCAATCTTGAATGCTTGGAGATTTGTATCATAAACTTCTTGGTTATTTTCACACATGAATTGTATCCACCCAACATCCCGAATAGTTATAAAATCTTGATGATCTGTCCAGACACTCCAAGGTGCTCCAAGACTTCTTGTTGCTAGATTAAGAACAATAGGTAGTCTATTCCCTGAAGCCCAAGGTAACATTTCATACATCAACTCGAGACCATGGGCAGATGTTGCTGTAGCTACTCTAGATCCTGTTGCAGAAGCCGCACATAAAACAGCCATCGCGCTATGTTCAGACTCAACTTTTACAAATCTTGCTTTTAATTTTCCTTCTGAAATGAATTCAGCGATTTTTTCAACAACAGGACTTTGAGGTGTTATTGGGTAGGCGGAAACAACCCCAACCTTTGCTTGTCGGATTGCATGTGCTGCAGCATGATTTCCAGTTAACATAATTATGTTTTCTTTAATTTCAGACTTTTCTTGTTCACTAACATTCACTCAGGGTTCACCTCTTCCATTTTTATAGCTTTAACAGGACATTCTTCCATACAAATTCCACATCCTTTACAATATACTAAGTCGATTTCTGGAGGAATGGTTCTCGTCACTACAGCCTCGGGACAATAAAGCCAACAATTAAAGCAACTAGGTTTTCCAGATTTTACTGGGATACATTTGTTTAAATCTATAATTGGTTTTTTTGAACTCCAAGTTCCAGTTTTACCTGCTTCACCAATTACAGGTTTTTGAACTGAACCTAATATTTTTTGATAATCTTTTTTTGAATCAGTCATCTATACATCAGAAATAGTTATAATTAGATTCTGTATGAAATCAAACGTAGATAAATTTTTAATTCTTACCATTTATAAAAATAAAAGTCTAGCCAAATTTCACTTATTTCATTAAGAATCGCATTAATAATATTAACACAATTAAGGAATATTGAGCATAAGATAATACTTAATTTTATATAAAAAATAAATACTTGATACTTCATTAAATTCATAGGAAAAAGTTACAATTTTTGAGATTCTTAAGTTATCATTTGGAGTATTGTGTTTTTTATTTAAAACTTATAGTAAACTAGCAGGTTATGGAAAAAAGTGGAATTTTCTCAAAATAAATTTTTACAGATAATTGAGAGCATTAAAGAATGCTACTTTGAAGTCGATTTAAAAGGTAATTTTACTTATTTTAACAATTCAATGTGCGAACTTACCGGATATTCAAGAGAAGAATTATTTGGGTTAAATTACAAAAATGTTGCAGATGAAGAAAACCAAAAAAAAGTGTTTGAAGGTTTTAATTCTGTCTATAGAACTGGCGAACCTTTAACTGATTTTGAATATCAATTTAAAAAGAAAAATGAAGAGAAACTGATTGGAGAAACTTCTGTATATCTAAAGTGCGATTCTAAAGGTAATAAAATTGGTTTTTACGGTTTATTCCGAGATGTTACTAAAAGAAAGGAAGAAGAAGAAAGATTTAAAGAAGAATTAGAACAATTAGTGAGTTTTAAGATAAAAGAATTAAGAGAATCTGAAGAAAAATATAGTAATCTCTTCCATCACTCAAATGATGCGATTTTTCTTCATGACATGAAAGGTAATATCATAGATGTTAATCAAAGAGCATTAGAACAATTTGGATATACAAGATCAGAGATATTAAAATTAAAAGTACCTGAGCTTCATCCAATAAGTGAACTTGAAGCGTCTAAAAAGGCGTTTGAAGAAATTTCTAAAAAAGGGGTTATAAAATTTGAAATAAGTTTTAAAAAGAAGAATGGGAAGATTTTTCTTGCTGAATTGTCATCAAGTTTATTTTATATGGGAGGGAAGCAAGTTATTCAAGGGAATATTCATGATATTACAGTACGTGTTTTGACCGAGAAAATGCTAAAACAATCAGAAGAAAAATACAGAAATATGATAAATCATTTAGATTTAGGGTTTTACCAGCTAAACTGGGATGGTATGTTAATAAATCATAATCCTAAATTTTGTGAGATATTAGGATATAATCCGTCTGAAAATTTAAAAAGTAGGAATGTGCACGATTTTTGGCAAAGACCTGAAGATCGGAAAATATATTTAAAAGAATTAGAAGAAAAAAGTTTTGTAAAGAATTATTTAGTTCATGCAAAAAAGAAAAATGGTGAAAAAAGAGTAGTACAATTAAATTCTCATGTTATTAAAGGAAGTAAAGAGAAGTCAAGAATAATTCAGGGATTAATATCTGATATTACTGAGAAATTTGAATTGGAACAAAAATTAAAAGAATCAGAAGAGAGATATCGGAATTTAATTGAATCTGTTCCATTCTCAATAGCTTTAATTGATCAACAGGGAATACTTATATATTGTAATCCTCCAATTGAAAAATTACTTGGATATCGTCAAGATGAATTAATTGGATATAAATTCAAAGATCTTGCAGCAATTCATCCAAAATACATACCAATATTGCTTAAACGATTTCAAAGGGTTTTAAAAGGTGAGATTTTACCTCCACTAGAGATAGAGTTATATAAAAAGGATGGTAGTTTGATTTGGATAATGTATCAATCTACTTTAGTCAAATTAGGCGATCATGTCTTATTACAAACAGTAATAAATGATATCACAGAACAAAAAAAAGCAGATCTTCTTATTGAAGAAGAGATCCTAAAACTGAAAGAATTAGACCAAATTAGAAAGGATTTAATTTCAAGAGTTTCACATGAATTGAAAACTCCATTAGTTTCTGTTTGTGGGGCTGCTGAACTACTCTTGGATTTATACATACATCAATTTAAGGACGATACTAAAGAATTAATTAAAATGATTGAGAAAGGAGGTAAGAGATTAAAGTACTTAGTAGACAATTTAGTTGATATTACAAGAATAGAATACAAAAAATTCGAATTAGAAAAAAACAAAAATGATATCAATCAATTAATTAGAGATTGTGTGAAAGAAATGATGTATATCATTAAAAAGCGTGAATTAAATTTTGAACTTGACCTTTTAGAGGATTTATTTTTAGAATTTGATAAAGTAAGAATTGAACAGGTAATATTAAATCTTTTGTCGAATGCCATAAAAAACTCACCACCTAATAGCAAAATTTTAGTAAAGTCTTTAAGAAAAGAGAATCATGTAGAAATCTCAATAAGAGATACTGGAATTGGCCTGACTAAGGAAGAGATGGATAAACTCTTCACTAGGTTTGGCAAAATAGAAAGATATGGAAATGGATTAGAATATGTTGATATTCAAGGAACTGGACTTGGATTATTTATTTCAAAAGAAATAATAGATTTACATGGAGGAAATATTAGAGCAGAATCAGAAGGTAGAAATAAAGGAAGTACATTTATAGTAAAACTGCCAATTTAATTATTACATATTAAATATGACAATCACAGGATTTTTGCTAAATTATATCCCTGCTCAATTAAATCATAGTTGAGGGTTCCTAATTTTTCACCCATTCGTTTAAGTACAACTGTTTTTAAATTATCTAAATTTAAATCTGGTAAGGCTTTCGAGAGCAACCCTAAAATTGGAGTATTAATTACTGGATTTCCATCAATAGTTAGATTTTTCTCTATTGCTAGTTTACTAATATCTGCTACAACTATTTTAGTGTCACTACTTAAGTTAAATTCATTCACAAAAAATTCAGGATCCTTTTCGGAATTGATAATAAATAATCCCCCTTGTGCGAGAGAAGAAACTATTTCTTGATTTAATACGGTCTCATCAAAAACTATTAAAATATTAGGATTTTCTATTTGTGCTCTATCCCATATAGTATCTGTTCGAGAAAGTTTAGCATATGCTTGAACGGGAGCGCCTCTTCTTTCTGCTCCAAATGAAGGATATGCATGCACATCAATGAAATTGCCACTTAAATATGCTGCTTCAGCAATAATTTCCGTACATGTAACTACTCCCATTCCCCCTCTACCATGGATAGTGATGTCAATTCTATTATCTAATTCGTTCATATAAAAACCAATAAAATTTGGATAAATGTTATTTATTATGAAGTTTACCGAATAATATAAAATTTTTTTAAATTTCCTAAAATGCTATATCTTTAAAGAAAACAATATTAAGCAGATTAAGATATTATAAATTATCATTAACCTAATAATTAACGATTTTAAAATCTATGTGATTTAAACATGAAAAATGAAACGGGATTTTTTGAAGGAAGGGAATTGAAAAAACTATTCTATCAGTTTTGGCAACCTGATTCTGGAGAAATTAAGGCATATATCATAGCACTTCATGGATGGGGGACTCATTCTGATAGATTGATACACCCTGCTGAATATCTTACAGAAAAGGGTTATGCGGTTTATTCATTTGATTTTCGAGGTCATTGGAGAAATGCTGGTGATATACTTGGCCATATAGATAGTATGGATCATCTTCAAAAAGATACCCTTCTTTTTATGGATGTTATCCGCGAAATTTCTCAAGATAAAAAAATATTTTTGATGGGACATTCATTTGGTGGTTTAATAAGTTTAATATTTGCTATAAACCACCCCAAATTAGCAGGAGTTTTAATTTCTTCACCATTATTAGGTATGTTTCTAAAATTATCAATGGGTAAAAAGGTTATAAAATCATTATCTAAAACTCTCGCTAAAGTATCACCTAATAAAATTTTAGATTATTTGATTGATCAGAATCAATTAACAAGTGATTTAAAAATATTAAGAAAACATATAGCGGATAAAAATAAAACTGAGGTTATGTCCGCTAAAACTGCTACTGAAATTGACAAATTCTCAAAATGGGCAATGGAAAATGCATCAAAATTACATTGCCCCGTTCTAATTATGCAGTCTGGCGATGATAAAATTGTAGATAAAGAAAAGACAAAACAGTTTTTCGAACTAGTAAATAGTAAGGATAAAACCTATCGAGAATATGATGGTTTTCTACATGAATTGTGGAGTGAAAAGGGGAGAGCTCAAGTTTATCAAGATATGTATATATGGTTTGAAAAACATTTGTGAGAGATCTCGTTATAGGAATACTCATAAATTAACTGGTTGTTTAGAAGCAATCGCAGAAATTCAAAAATTTTATCCAGAATTATTTGACTTACTTGACCATGGATAGAAACTTTGGATATAATTCCTTGGATTTAAACTAAGGCACATAATTGTTAAAATCATAATATTTGATAATTTCTTAATATTTTAGAACACCCCTAAGAATAATAAAAAGCCAAACTATCTTCATTATTATTGTTATTAAAAATTTAACAAATACAGTTAATATAGACATACTGTTATATTTGATTATATTTATTAACGATTTCATTTAACTCTCATATCAGGTCATTATGAAAGAAATAGAAGAAAGGAAATTAACACCTATGTTAAAGCATTGGTATTCTATTCGTAAAAGATATCCTTCTGATTATCTCATCGCTTACCGCATGGGAGATTTTTATGAGTTTTTTTATAATGATGCTGAAAGAATTTCAAAACTTTTGGGTATAACCTTAACAAAAAGAGGAAATATTCCCTTAGCAGGGATTCCACATCATTCGGGTCATAATTATTTTAATAACCTTATGAATCTTGGTGAGACATTAGTTATAGTAGAGCAATTAGAAGATCCTTCAACCGTAAAAGGAAGAATAGTGAAACGAGGAGTTACCCGAATAATCTCACCAGGAACAATTATAGAACCAAACCTGTTAAAATCGAATGAGAATAATTATATAGCATCTATGGTAAAAGAGAGAAATGGATTTGGAGTTGCTTTCACTGATATATCTACTGGAGAGTTTGTTGCGACTGAATTATCAAATAAGCATCAAGACTCACAAGAAAAATTACTAAGCTTATTTTCTCAATATGATCCTGTAGAATTAATCATACCTCCTGATCTGAAAAATGATGAGAGACTATTTATAATATTAACGGATTTAACTAAAGCAATCATTAAATCATATGAAGAGCATGTTTTTTTATACGAGGAGGCTCATGTATTAATTTCCCGACATTTTAAAATTTCAAATTTAGAAAGTTTTGGTTTAGAAGATAAAACAATGGCGATTCAAGCAGCTGGAGGCCTCTTAGCATTCTTAAAAGACACACAACGTGATGTGATTCCAAATATTTTTAAAATTAATGTTATCCAAGAAGAAAATGTACTCCACTTGGATTACATTACACAAAGGAATTTAGAATTAATTAATTCACTTTGGGAGAGAGGAAAAGATGCTACACTCTATTCTATTTTTAGCCACACCCAAACACCTATGGGAGCTCGTTTATTAAAAAAATTTATTCTCCAACCACTAACAGAAATTGAAGAAATTAATCAAAGATTAAAAATAGTCCAAAAGTTTAAAGATGATATCTTTTTAAGATCTGATCTAAGAGAAGAGTTAGGTGTTATTGGCGATCTGGAAAGATTCATTAATAGAATCAATTTCGCGGGTCGTACTAATGCACGCGATCTAATAAATATCAAAAATTCTTTAGAAAAAGTTCCAATAATCAAAGAATCATTAGAGAAGGCAGATATTCCCGAAATTTCAAATTTTCTTGAAAAAATTAATACTTTTAATGAAATTAAAGACTTAATTACTATTTCAATTAAGGATAATCCCCCTATTACCATTAGAGAAGGCAATATTATTAATGATGGTTTTAATAATGATGTAGATGAGCTTAGAGACATAATTCATAATGGAAAGAAATATGTATTGGATTACGAGCGAGAGCAGAAGAAAAAGTGGAATTTAACTACAGGATTAAAGGTTGGGTTTAATAACATCCTTGGATATTATATCGAAATAACATTGAGAACTCTTAATAATATAAAGACGATTCCTGAGGATTATATTGAAAGAGCAACTCTTAAGAATGCTAAAAGATACACTACAAAACGATTGAAAGAATTTGAAGAGAAAATCGTGAATGCTGAAGAAAAAATTAACGATTTAGAATATAAGATATTTAATACTATTCGTGAAAAAGTTGAAAAAGAAACTAAAAATATCCTTGAAACTGCGAGAAATATTGCTATTGTTGATGTTCTAGCTTGTTTTGCTGAAATTGCAGAACAATATAATTATTGTAGACCGATTATCAATAAAGAAAACAAAATCATAATTAAAGATGGTAGACATCCCGTAGTCGAACAAATAAATTTGGATGAGCAATTTATTCCTAATGATTGTTATTTAGATAATGAAAATGACCAATTATTAATTATTACTGGCCCTAATATGGCTGGAAAATCTACCTATTTACGGCAAGTAGCTTTAATATGCATTATTGCTCAAATGGGATGTTTTGTTCCAGCTAAATCTGCCACAATTGGAATTATTGATCAAATTTTTACACGAATAGGAGCTTCAGATGACCTTGCGAGAAAATTAAGCACTTTTATGATTGAGATGACTGAAACAGCTAAAATTCTAAATTATGCTACACCAAAAAGCCTAGTAATAATAGATGAATTAGGAAGAGGAACAAGCACTAGTGATGGTCAGAGTATAGCAATGGCTACTCTTGAAAAACTACATGAGTTAAAAATCAAGACTTTATTTAGTACCCATTATCATCAACTAACAGAAATTAATTTGCCAGGAGTAAAAAATTATCACTTAGATATTATTGAAAATGATGATGGGAGTATAAATTTTGTTAGAACATTAAATCCCGGAAGTACAGATAAATCCTATGGCATTCATGTTGCAAAATTAGCAGGGATTCCTGATAATGTAATAATAAGAGCTTTTGAAATTCTTGAACAAATAGAAGAAAGAGATCCTTTTAGAACTACAGTTAGAGAAAATGGGGAATCAGCTTCATCAAGTAAATATTATGATAAAATTATCGATGAAAAAAAAGTTGAACTTGATAAAATTAATAGAGAACTTAAATCTATGAAGGAATCCTTAAGTGAATGCATTGGAGATTTAAGCAAAAATCAAAAAGATTTAGAAAGAGTACAGAAAGAAATTAATGAGCTAGAAGCTAAAAGGGCTAAAATTTCTGAAACTAAAACTCCAAAAAAGAAAAAGTACGTACAAACAAGTTTATTTGAACCTTTAAGTTCTAAGGAAAATCTTAAGGATTTACTTCATTTTATTAAAGAAATTGATATAAATTCCGACACTCCAGAAAAAATAAAAGAGCAATTGAAAGAACTTACAACAAAAATAGAAAAACTTAGCTAGCCAAATACAACAGGAATTATGAAAACTATTGTGGTTAAATAAACATAATATACTGCTATTATAGAGACCAAGATAATTCTGTATAAATTTTTCCGATCCTCATTTGTTAGATTTTCTAAAAATATTATTAATAATAAACCAATGAACATTAAATGTGAAGGCTGTAAAGCTTTCCACATGATTGAATCGAAGATCAAAATCCCATGAATTTCCTTATCACTGTAAAACCAATTATTAAACATTTGAGAGAAATAGTTAGGAAAAATTATGTAGGGAACACAAATTAATAAAAAAGGAACCAAATAATAGATTAGATCTTTCCATTTTATTTTTCTAACTATTAATAAAACTGGTAGAAATAACAGGGCAGTAATCTTAAACGTAGCAAGGGTGAATAATATACCAGCAATCCATTTTTTATCTTTTTCCAAAAATACGTAAGAATAAAACAAAAAGAATGAAATTAAAAAATTAACATTATTATAATATCCATCTATGCTAAACCCGACTATACTTAACATGTAAAAAATGAGTAAATCTTTCTTTTCCTTAAATACTCTTGGTGCTTCCCTAACAATTATAATTGTTAATACTAATCGTAGTATATCCCAAATGTAAATCCCTATTATTAAATTATTAGGATTTAAATAAATTGGAAAATAGATTGGAAAAAATAGAAAATACCAAAAATAAAGATAATAAGGTGGCCAATCAGATATAGCTACAGGATCATAGAAATTAACTAAACCATTATTCATCCCTTCCATTAGAATCTTAAAATCAATATCTTTTGTTTCCTGAATCCATTCTGATAAATCCTGGAAAAAAATTCTTAAAATTATAAGAATTATTGTGATAATTGTAAAAAAACAGATAAAATACAAAGGAATTGAAGATTTTTCCTTAACTTTGTCTACAGTTTGTATACTCATAATAGAAATCTAATATAATTATTATAGTGTATTAATAGAGATTTAAAAGACTTACTTTCAATGAATATTTATTTAAACTTTAATAGTGTATTATTTTAAATTTGATTGTAATGAGTAATATATTATTCATAGAACATTATCTTATCACTACATAAATATCGAAAAGATATAGAAAGACTGTGACAGTTAGTAAAATTAAAAAAATAATTGATGCGGCGAAAATAGCTGCTGGAGAGGTTGTAGACAGACCTGTAAATGTAGTAAAAGAACTTATTGAGAATAGTATCGATGCAAAGGCATCAGAAATAAGAGTTATCGTAAGAAGAGCCGGAAAATCCTTAATTCACGTAATTGATAATGGTATCGGCATTCCTTCTGAAGATGTAGCAATTGCTTTTGAGAGACATACTAGTAGTAAAATTAGAAGCATTAACGATTTAGAAAACCTTTCTACTTTAGGATTTAGAGGAGAGGCACTGGCTAGCATTGCCGCTGTAAGTAAAGTTGAAATAATTTCTAGAGTTGAAGATCAAGAAAAGGGAGTACATCTCTATATAGAGGGAGGAAAAATTGTCAATAAAAAAAGAATTTCATGTCCAGTCGGAACTAATATACAGATTAAAAATTTATTCTATAACTTACCAGCTAGACAGAAATTTCTTAAAACAGATGCTACAGAATTAGGTCATATTACAGATATTGTACAGAGATACTCATTAGCATACCCAGAACTCCATTTCATTTACCGTCATAATGAATTAGATATCCTTAATTGTCCTGTCTTGAATGATTTAAAAACAACAGTATTTCATATCTATGGTAAAAAAATTGCGAAATTTATGGAACCCTTTGATTTCAAGGAAGATGAGAACAAATTCCGAATAAATGGTTTATTAGGGCATCCTCAAATCGCTAAAAAAAACAGAACTTATTCAAGTCTATTTATTAATCAACGCTATATTATTAGTGATGTCCTATTTAGAGCTATAAGTGAAGCTTATGAAGGAATTTTAATGGTGAGTAAATATCCTTTCTTTATTATATTTCTTGAGCTTGATCCTTCTGTTATTGATTTCAATGTTCATCCAAAGAAACTTCATGTTAGATTCGAAAAAGAGGAATCAATTTATAATAAAGTTTATAATGTTATCAAAGGTTTTGTGGAAAATAAATTTATTAGAAAAGAGGCAAAATATATATCTGCTGAATTACATGATTTTTTACCGAAAGAAGAGAAAAATTCCGTCGAAATTATAAGAACTACAACAGAAATTCGAGAAAGAGAAGTTAAAGATATTAATATAACACAAGAACAACCTCTAATGCCAGATGAAAGTGTTCAAATAAGCCTAGATGATCAGATAATTAGAGATGAATCAAATAAAAAATTAATTCCTGAGGCATTTTTGCGGGGTAAGTATATAATCTCAAACAATTTTCCAAAACTCCGTTTAATCTCTCATACAGGTCAATTAAGTAATAAAATTTATGTTGTCTTAGAGGGAATTAACGAAAATAATGAAGAAGGCCTATTTATTTTAGATCAACATGCAGCTTCAGAACGGATATGCAAAGAAAAATTCTTGGAAGCGTTTGAAACATCAAAAATAAGTAAGCAAAAGTTAATATCTGCCTTAAAAATTGAAGTATCTCCAAGTGAAAAGATATTTTTAGAATCTAGCTTACATGAAATTCAAAAGTTAGGGTTTAGTTTTGAACATTTTGGTGGAAACACATTTATTTTAAGAGAAATTCCTACAATCATGGGAAAACTTCCTAACATTAATATTATAAAAGAAATTATTAGCGATATTACTAAAATTGGCAAGGATAACAGTTTTTCAGAAGTTAAAGAAAATATTATCAATTATTTATCATGTCATAAAAGTATTAGAGGAGGGGATGATCTCTCCTTAAAAGATATTAGAGTATTATTAACTGAGTTAGCGGAATGTAAAGATTCATACCATTGTGCTCATGGAAGACCTACTTTAAGATTTTTCTCTTATAAAGAATTAGATAAACTATTTAAAAGAATAGTATAATAAAAATTAAAATTATTCATTCCTATGCTTTTGAAAAAGCAATACCATCAATTCCTTGGATACCTTCAATTTGCCCAAATAATTCTTCAAGTTTATCTGTTCCTCCCCATTCTTCAGGATATCTTACTCGAACTCTAGCTTTTTTCAAACCAAAAGCTATAGGTAATATCTCATATGTTTCTATAGCGCATATATCAGGAAGAACATTTTTTAACTTATCAACAAATTTATCAAAGTTTACATCGATATCTTCTGGAACAACATCAATTAACGCAATAAAATCTCCCATATTAAATAACTCTTTTTGAACTTATTCTAACGACTTGAAAAGTGTTTTTCTCCTTCCTCTAAGGGCCTTCGAAATCGCAACGGAGACATCTATAAATTTTACCCATTTCTCTACACCGCTCACATCGCCAAATTGTAACATCTCCACAAGAAGGGCATGGAAAATGAACGGCGCCTTCATACGGGGCTATAGGGCGTCCACAACCGAAGCAAACGTTCTTTTTAAATGTACTCATTGATATATCATCACTGCTTTATCAAATCTTAGATTTTAAAATCTATTATAACTTTAATTATTTTTGGTTTTAAAAATTGAACCAAAATGAAATTTATTGCTTTCTTTTGAGTGATTAACTGGTTTATTTAAATTATTTTATTCATTATAGAAAGAACAAGTAAATTAAATTTTAAATTGATAAACACCTTAATTTGCATATAAATTAACGAATGAAATAAAAATATACCTTTAAAGAGAACTGCGATGCCAGAAAATAAAGTGAAGAAATACTTCAAACTTATTGAAGCGTGGGCTTGGTGCGATATATGTGATGATATGATAGCACTCAGAATAAATAAGGAAGAAATAATTGATGGTCTTAAGATGGGAATTTATATGAAAGAATATAAGCATTCTAACCAATCTCCGGACGTTGAGGACCCTGATGATGTTTCAGGAAACGAACATACAATCTATGTTTATATTAATGATAGTTATGATATCACCGGTGTAAAAGCTTTTTTTGGAGAATCTCCTACTACTGAGGAAATAGGGGCTCAAACTATTCAAGAAGGTGGTGAAGTGAGAATTCCGATTGTAGTAAAAGAGATCCCGCCTATGGCTGTTCAATTTGGGATGTTGAATAAAGACCAATTTAAAGTTCTAAAAATATGTGATGGAATGAATACAATTGAGCAAGTTGCCTCAATAGCGCAGATGAGTGTAAAAGATATCGAAAAAATGATGGAACAGCTCAGAAAAAAAGGTTTGGTTAAAGTTATAAAAAGAACATAAAAATCTTTTTATTTAATTCACTAATTTTAAATTCTATTGTTATGTATAATAGATTAATTTTAAGTAGTAAAATAATGGTGTTATTTGTTCTCTATCATTTTTTTTGCTATAGATTCAAATATCTCTTCCACATTCTCACCAGTTTTGGAAGAGCATTCAAGATAACCATGTAATTTATATTTATTTACTAACTCGATTGCCTCTTCAATTTGTACTGATCTATTATCCTCGAGGTCTGATTTTCCTCCAACCATAATAATTGGGATTTCAATTTGTGATTCCGCAACAAAATATTCGAAAATTGATAACCAATCCTCAATTTCTTTTACACTTGAATATCGCGTAATATCAAACATAAAAATTCCTCCATCTGCTCCCTTTGCAAAGCTAGGTAAAAGAACTCTGAATCGTTCTTCTCCCGCAAAATCCCATATTCGAAGTGTGATTTTTTTACCCTCAACTGTCACGTTTTTAATACTGAAATCCGCTCCAATTGTCATCTTAAGATCTTCCTCGAAGATTTTAGTCACAAATCTCCTTATCATTGTCGTTTTTCCAACCCCACCAGCGCCGAAAATGCATAACTTAAAGGCTAACTTTTGTGCTATATTTTAACACCTTGTTTGAGATAGAAAAATTATCGTTGTAATCTTTAAATATTTTTTTAAAACTAAAGTAATTTAATTTTTATTATTTATTTTATTTATTTTTTATGTTCTTTAAGGATATATTATAGTTTTTACTTATTCTTGCAAAAGCTTATTGGGATAATTTATACTAAAATGTAATGAATTTGATTTTAGATAAAAATTTTATATTTAAGAACGTAAATTTTTGAAAGTAAGAGCCAAATTGAATGAACCTTACTTGATGATATCGGTTATAAAGCACGTTTCAATTATCTTAATTCCCGTTATTTGTGATATTTTATCCTCTATTAACGGATTAAATTTTTCTATTGACTCAACATCAACTTTCAAAAGTAAACCACAATCACCTGATAACCGCCAAATATTTGAAATTTCCTTAATATTAATTAATTCTTTCAATATCCTTTTGATCTCCTTGAAATCAGGTTCAATTTTAATGGTTGCGTAAAGTTTTTGCTTTAAATCAATTTGATAATCAATAGTAAATTTCTTTATTATGCCCTCATCAACAAGTCTTTTCACACGTCTTCTAACTGTTGCTTCTGTTTTCTGCACACTTTTGGAAATATTATTATAAGAGATTCTACCGTTTTCTTTAAGTATGTCTAAAATTTTAAGATCAATTATATCCATTTTGGTCAAATCGAAAAAATTCGAGATATTAAATTCAAAAGTTTATATGATTCTAGTTTTAGAATATGATGTTTCATTTATTAATTCATTGTTACTGATAAGGAGATACAAAAGTAGAGAGTGTTTTAAAAAGAACAATAAACAGAGTTATCTATTTTTTTAAAGTTAGGATTTCTAGTTATTATTGGATATTTGACAAATAAATGATCGAAATTAGTATTTAAATGATCTAATTTTAAAAAAAGATTAATATTTTGAATATTTTTATAACATAGAAGAATTTTAAATTAAAATTATTGTTAAATTTTATAGTTCTAAATTTAATTTGAAAAATAAAATACAATTATTATTGATGATAAAATGAGTGAAAATCAATATGATTTAGCTATTATTGGTGGGGGCCCCGGGGGTTATCATGCGGCTATTAGGACGGCTCAATACGGAGCAAAAGTCGCTTTGATTGAAAAAGACAAATTGGGGGGCACTTGTCTTAACTGGGGTTGTATCCCTACAAAAGCTCTATACGCTTCTGCTCATTTAGTTGAAAAAATTAAAGAAGCTCATGAATTTGGAATAGAAATATCTGAGTATAATTTAGATTTTGCTAAAGCTGTCGAAAGAAAAAATAAAATAGTAGAAGAGCTGGTTGGAGGAATTGAACAATTAGAGAAGGCTTGGAAAAATGATGTGTATAAAGGTCATGGCAAAATTATAGGGGGAGATATTAATATTGGATTTGAGGTCTCGGTTGAAGGCGAAAATAATGCAGTAATTAAAGCAAAAAGAGTAATTATCGCAACAGGCTCCTCACCTGCTCTAATTCCCGCATTTAATATTGATCATGAACGGATTTTAACAAGTGATGATATTTTACATCCTGATTTTAAAACTGTACCTAAGAGACTTTTAATCATTGGCGCAGGTGTTATTGGCTGTGAATTTGCTAATATTTTTACGAGATTTGGTAGTAAAGTAAGTATACTTGAATACCTTCCCTCCGCAATTGCTACAGAAGAACCTATGATTGTAAAGGTTTTAATGAAAAAGTTTGAAAAATTGGGAATTGAACTATATGCTTCGCAAAATGTATTATCTGTAGAAAACACGGGTTCTGGAGTAAAAGCGACAACCTGTGATGCATCCATTCCACGAGATCAAACAGATTCTGCTGAAAAATCTATCTATGAAGCTGATTTATGTCTAGTATCCATTGGACGAGCAAAAACATCAAAAGATCTTGGATTAGAAACACTTAGTATAGAAACTGACCGTGGCGCTATAAAAGTCAATAACGATACATTAGAGACTTCTGTAAAAGGAATTTATGCAATCGGAGATGTCACAGGAGGACTTATGCTTGCTCATGTAGCCAGTTATGAAGGTGATATCGCAGTTGCAAATGCTTTAGCCAGTATTGGAGGCTTTCCTGTTAATGATATGAAAACTGATTACACTGTAGTTCCAGCAACAATTTTCACATCCCCAAATATAGGGTCTGTAGGCTATAGAAGAAAAGTTGCTAAAGATATGGGAATTGATGTCTTGATGGGCCAATTTCCTTATCAATCACTCGGTAAAGCTAAGTGTATGGGTGAAGAAGAAGGTTTTATTATGGTGCTTGCCGATAAAAACACACATAAAATCATTGGTGCTTCTTGTATTGGAACTGAAGCACCCGAATTAATATCTGAAATTGCTCTAGCAATGCAACATGGATTAACAATCCATGATGTCGCAGAGACCATCCATAGCCATCCTACAATATCTGAAATGGTGTTGGAAGGATCTGAGTCTGTCGTAGGTAAAGCAATCCATAAGAAAGGACGCCCTATTCACCACTAAATTGAAATTAGGATTTCTTTTTTTTTTACGGAATTAGTTTTTATTCCTTTATGTCTATTTTTTTAAAATAAAGCAATTCATAAGTAGGGGCCTCCTATTCATCATCAACTTTATTTTTTAGTTCTGTTTTTGATAAAAAGTCAATATTAGTTGAATGATTTCGCAACTTTTGGTCGCTTTTCGTTATTGAAATTATGGTAATTTAACATTTTATTCCTTAGTTTTTTCATAAGTGACTACTTTCAAAAATTTTCAATGGTTATTATCGTCGTGGGGTGATCAATCCCACCTTTTTTGTGTCCGTTATGTTGCACAATAATAAATGAAAAGCGTCATATTTATATATGAAAATTCACATAATATTATTGAGGTGAGTAAGTTAAATGAACAGTTTCAAAACGAAAGAAAAAGCAGAAAAGAATTTTAAAAATATAAAGGCCGCCGTAAAAGGTTTATATGAGATTTTAGATCTTTCCCTAAGTGAAGACGATTTTTATTATGAAGCGGGTAAAGATAATATTACAGCAATTTATAAGAATCTCATCGAGTTATTGTTAAACGAGTATGGGCTTCGTCAACTTTTAAAGAAGATCCAAAACTCAGAAGTAGATTTAAACATCGTCCTAAACGAATATTTAGCTAATGCGTAAATGGTTTTTCTTTTTTAATTATTTTTTCAAATTACACATTTATTTTATACTAATACCAGTTCCC
>Ga0209977_10000370_pt1 | contig 17513 bp, 19 predicted proteins | sample SumtaG_2_FD_183113 | JGI IMG/M metagenome (GOLD analysis project Ga0209977, IMG submission 183113) | Deep subsurface microbial communities from Indian Ocean to uncover new lineages of life (NeLLi) - Sumatra_00607 metaG (SPAdes) (version 2) | ecosystem: Environmental > Aquatic > Marine > Oceanic...
TTCTTCGGAATCTTCAGAAGATTCTGCATTTGCCCAATCCGCTAATTGTTGCAAAATATTAACTCTGAGTAACTCGTTATTTAAATAACCCTTGAATTCTGTAAGTTCTTCGTCCAAATAATACTGCGGGGAGTAAGGAAGCTTTTTCCCTACCTTAAATTTAACAAATCTGTTGTAAGCTCCCTTTTTAAGACTTTGTTTGATACGTTTAACTACAACATCACCTCGAGTGTATTTAATCAGTAATTGATGTTCTCGTAATAGTTGGGAAAGGTTAGGACCTTTTGCTACGATATTTAACGTTTCATCTTCGGAATCGTCGTCTGAAACTGGTGTGTTCTTTGCAACAGACTTAGTTACAGGTGGTGCGTTATTAGATGACTTGCTTACATCTTGTTTGAGCATGTCAGCAGCCAAAGGGGGTATCTTCATCCCAGAATTAATTTTAATTTCCGGTTCTTTGGACGGCTGAGGCGCTTGTGCCACCTTTTGCAGAAATTGTTCCTGTGAAACGACCCCTCTTGGATTGCGAGGAGTAGAAAAGTAAGCATGCATGTGTTGTGGTGCTCGCGGCATATAATCAAACCCCATGTTAGTGTTGTTATATCCGCCCAACGTTCCTGGTCTACTAATTGAAAAACTCATTTTTAAACAAATAAGTTACTTGTTTAAACTAAATGAATGATCGTCGTTGCGAGAATTGGAAATATAATAAATCTCTTTGCCAGCAACTTGCAGTAATACAAAAAGAAGATCAAAAACTTCGCAGAATTTTTCCGGCAAGGGCTTTAGCTAAGGGAATAGAATCATTACGCGAATGGACAGAAAAAAATCAACGAGACATTAGACCCGAAGATTTTTTTACTCCCAGATCAGGTGAAATTACAGAAGACAAAATAGCGAAAAGTAAGGGCAAATTTTTAATCAAAGGTATTGGGAAAGGTATTGCCAAAAAAATATACCAGTTTATCCAAACAGGTGAAATAGAACAGTATAGATTGGTAAAAGAAAAAGCCTTGGAAGCTCGATTGATAAACCAAGGTAAACTCAAACCCAAAACACCCAAAGAAAAGGCTATCGAAGAAATTGCTAAAATTTCGTTTATAGGGCCCAAAAAGGCCACTGTATTAGTTGACGCTTATCTAAAACGCGAAGGAAAATTGTTAACTAGAAAACTATTAAGTAAAGACAAGAAATTGTTCGGTACATTAACCAAAAATCAAAAACTTATGCTTAAATATCATGATCAAATTGAAAAAAGAGTTCCTAGAGATTTTACAGAAATGTTTGAGAAAACATTAAAATATTTGACAAAAAAGGTTTATGGATCTTCTGGGTATGAAATAGTATTTGCTGGTAGTTACAGGAGAGGTCATAAAGACTCTGGAGATATTGACATACTAATTAGAAAAGATGAAAATTACAAAATTCCGGCGGGGAAAGAAGAATTTACTTTTACCAGTTTTGTAAATCTTTTACGAGAATGGGGTGTGATTTTTGAAACCTTAACAAGCGGTAACACTACCTGGAAAGGTATTGGAAGATGTCCGGGAATGCCAGATTTCGTGTTTAGATTGGACTTACTTTATGTTAAAGATCCACAAGAGTGGATACCAGCACTTGTGCATTTTACTGGAAACAAAGATAGCAATACTCGATTAAGAACAGCCGCTATCAAAAAGAAAATGTTGTTAAGCGAAAAGGGTTTGTTTAAGAGAAAATATAACCCTCAAACAAAAAAATATGGCGCGGGTGAACGTGTAAAGGTTTATGATGATTCAGGAGAGGAAAGTGTATTTTCTTCTGAAAAACAATTATTTGACTTTCTAGAAGTGCCTTATTTGAAACCAACACAACGCGGATAAAATTTTTTTTAAAAACTCTTATATAAAAATCATCATGGATATAGGAAGAATGACAAAAGAACAACGCCGAAAATACGGCGTTCAAATCGCACCAGCGTCAAATAAACAAAGTATTATCGGCAGTGGTGGTGTCACAGGTAGCTTATACAAAGGCTCTTTGGGTCAAAACACCTTGGCTCAACTTCAAGCGGGTTTGGGTAATGGTAACGTCTCCAATAGTGGATTATACGGTCATGGATTTGTGAGCCCTGGGATCGTCACTGCTTTCGGAAAACCAAGAGCTAGAAATGGAGTAGGAGATGCCTTATTTGTTAACCCCGGCGTGCAACAATTTTCTTTACCGGGAGGCGCTCACGTTACGGCTGGTAATCCAGTTGGAGGTATTAAAATTACTAAATCTTCAAGCTCGAGAATTAATGCAATTCAAAAACTCGCGACGGCTCAAAACCCGGGAAGTGTTTTCGTGGATGGTCGTAGAAACTTATCAAGCACTGTCACAGAACTCGATACAGGCGCTCAGCGCGCAAGTTCATACCAATTGGGTGCTGCAGCACCCAATGTTCCGGACACAGGAACTACAGTCACACAAGCACAGTTTGATGCGATTTTCGGTCCTGGGTCATCTGCCGGGAGAGGGATAGCAGTTGCTAGTGGGAACATTTATCCACAATATTCAAGCACGGGTGCTGGTTTGTGGGGTAAAGCAGACGCTACAAATCCGTTCATCAAGGCAACAGAAGCCCCTGATACAGAGGACACTATTGGAAATTACGGAATAACGTTTGTTGGCAATGACGCAAGGGGAAGCGCTCCCTCGTCAAGTGATGTTAACTCATCCGTAAAAAATGCCGGTATTTTGGGTTACCAAGGTTCTGACGTTGCTCAATACAGTGAAGCCGACAAATACGGCCAGGAAGCCCACAATTCTTTTGTTTCCGGGATAGGCAAGGGTACTAGCTTTTCGGCATCGAGATCCTCTACTGGGGTTAAGAAAAACGTAAACGAAGGAAATGCCGATGAGATAGCGGGTAATCCTGTCATTGGAATCGCAGCCGATGGGTTTAATCGCGTAGGGAATGTCAATGGTACCACTGGACGAGTTAGCGATCCAACCAACGGATTTGCGCAAACACAAGCAAATGGGCTTGTGGCTATCGCTAACCCAGCAGTCGGAGCTACTTTTGGACAAGCTGGACTTTGGGGAAGTTTAAGATCTAATGATGCTTCTCCTGGAAACGTTAATAACGGGGCATCAAGGTCTGTGTTTGCTTCAAACCATGCTATCCAACTCCACGAAGATGTTGACTACGCCTCATTATTGAATGGTATAGTCGACCCAGAACGCTCTAATGGCCTCGGAGTAATAGTGGGTAGCAGGCGAACTGAATTCCCTAATGGCACACTCCAGGGGCGGGTTGGTTATGGAAGCGATGCAAACATCGCTCTCGCACCTGTGGTATAAAAAATTTAGTAATTATTCATTGAAAAATAATTACTTATATTTACAAATCATTGCTTTTACAATAACAAGCTCTACATAATGGGACATATTTGTCTTTCCCACCTATTTCTACAACATTTGAAGTTGTATCAGAAATTTTATGGCTAAATTTAGCGTCTTCTCTAAAGTTATTTTTACAACAACTAACACAAAAAGAGGAAAGTAAATCCCATGAATCGCATATTGGAAGTAAAGTATAAATTTGACCAAACAAATTTCTGTTTGAATCCCCGTTTAAACCAGCTACGATTACCTGTATATTCTTTTTTTCGACCCAATGTAATATGTGATTTCGCAAATAATCTGGATTTTCATCTGTAAAAAATTGAGCTTCGTCTATTCCGATAACATCCCAGTTTTCGGGTTGCGTAATTTCTTCTAACTTAGATATTTTTATCCCTGATATTTTCCCTATATTTACTATACTAGGGTTATGAGTTGAAAAAGGTGTATCGGATCTATTATCACTAGAATGATTTACGTAAAGCACTTTTTGTCCCATTTCTGCTGATATATTCAAACGTCTTAATAATTCAGTGCTCTTACCACAGAACATCGGACCTGTTATTACATTTAACTGCGCGTGACGAACTTTGTTTGACATTTTGTTAAATATTCTATATTTGAAATTTTCATTTTTATATAAATGCCTGGATCAACGATCAGACTCAATATTAACGTACGAATCCCGACATATGACGCTCTAGGTTGTTTGTTACCAACAGGAAATTATGTTTTCAGAGTCAATCAAGTTTCTTCTCGAAACGTTAGAGGAATAGTTAATGGCGTTGATTTCACCTTTAACACCAAACAATTACTAAGAATGATAAGTAATCATCAACAAGTACCTGTTTCCCCCATTAGAACCACTCGATTGCCACCGGTTGCCTCAGAGGTAACATCCCCATTAAATGATAATAGTTGTCCAATTTGTTTGAGTACAATGACTCCGCAGTGCAGAAGACATCGCTTACAGTGTAATCACGAATTTCATCGTAGCTGTATTACAAGGTGGTTAAATATGAGTAGACACTGTCCTGTTTGCAGACGTAGAGCCAGTATTACTAGACCTTCTCCTTATAGGGTTACCAATGCCGAAACGGCTAGAAGGCGTTACACGAGAAGATATAACTACAGTAGAAATACTTCTTTACCTAGTCTTAGAGATTAAGGACCTGTAAAGTAAACCTTTTTTCCATTTTTGCATTTATTATATAATTCTTCGTAAACAAAGCATTTTGCCACTGGCTTGTGCTTTCTTGACTTTTCGTAGTTTGATAAACGACAAGCTCTTAGAGAATTCAAAAACTTTTCGCATTCGTGTTTTTTATGTGTACGTTGTGTATCCATTTTTGTGAATGTATGTGAATTCTTAAATTTTTGTAATTTAAGAAATTTGTTACTTATCTTTTTCAGATTTTTCTTTTTTAGCTTCTTTTTTCTTTGGTTCTCGCAACTTTTTCTTGCTGTTTATCTTGGAACGCAACTTTTTGCGTAAATTTTGTTTATGTTTATGTTTTGCCTCCATTTCTTCTTTTTCATCCTTTTCTTTTTTGTATTTTAAATAATCGTCCTTTCCCGCGGTATAATTATCAAATTTCTGCAAAATTCCAGAATTTGGATTACTCGCGTATAAAAATGGAAACAATTTTTTGTCTTGTGCAATAATGTCAGAATCACTCATTTCTAAAAATATTACTAACTCTTAATTGATTACAAATAAAATGGCTGATCCCGAATTAAAAAATTTTGCCGAGTGTCTTAGAGATAATTTGGAATTTTCACTGCCAGTTGGATTTTTGTTTTTGTTTTCCGCAGTGTCAAATGTATACATGTGGGTAAAATTAAGTTATAGAAACAGACACGTCACGCTCGGTGAAGAAGACATTGGAATTGAATTAACAGACACCTCACGTGCATAAAACTTTTTGTTTTATAATAAATGCACGAATGTCGTATTTGCCTCGAAGAAGGCATTGGAAATGGGTTAATAGCCCCTTGTAATTGTTCAGGCACCAATAAATATGTTCATCGATCTTGTTTAGACATATGGCGTGCTACAAGCGATAGAGAAGATGCGTATGACACGTGTCCTAATTGTCTTGTTAAGTATCGTTTCGAAAAAGAAAGTTTTTTGCAAAAAGTTTATCGCAATTGCTATAATTGTTTTTTCCATTCTAGAACTTTGGTTTGTTCCGGTGTAGCTTTTTTTGGTTTTTACGCAATACCACAAATTGCCTCCGGTATGATCAGTACAGGAATGTCTATATCAACTAGTTTGTTGTGCGCCAATTTATCTTGGGTGGGAATCGCACTAATTCCAATAATAGGGTTGGAAAGATTTTTCACAGGAGATTATGAAAGAAGTCAAAATTTAATGGCCATGAGATTATCTCGATCTTTTTGCTTAAGTTTTGGTATGACAATGGCTCCATTAATAGGTTCTCTTGCCCACGGGGTAATTGTCGGGGTAGATTTAATGTCTTTACCAAAAAGAACATTTGACATACACAGAGTATTAGACTTATCATCATTGGACGATTCTTAAATTTTAAATTTAAGAATATAATAAATGTCACAAGCACTAAAAAAATGCCCACGGGACAAAATATTAAATCCAAAAAGCGGAAGATGTGTCAAGAAAGACGGAAAAATCGGCAAAGAACTAATAATGAAGGCTAAGAAGGCTAAGAAGGCTAAGTCTAAAAAGCCCAAAGAGCCTAAATCTAAAAAGAAATGCACAGCTGAAAAAATAGCAAAATGCACAGAAGAAGATAAAATTTGTAATCCAGAAACTGGCAGATGCGTTATGAAAGACGGAAAAATTGGTAAGAAAATTTTGGCTGCAAAAAAGCTAATAAAAGCAAAAAAACCTGCTAAGAAAAAGCCAGCCAAGAAGAGTGCTAAGAAAAAGCCAGCCAAGAAAAGCAAGAAACCTGACGCTTCGGCTAAACTTACTTACAAAAATATGATTATACAAAATAACGAAACACTGAAAAGCTACAAGTCTAGGAAAGGAAATTTTACTATTGAAGCGACCTATTCAAACGAAGAAGTCTGGCCGCCGATACCGATTGACGTATCTATAGATATAGAAAATAACGTTTCCGTGAAGGGGAAAAATCTTTGTGAAATGATACTTGCTAAATTTCCAGGTACATTTGGCAAAGAAGGAAAAGATTATCAAATGAAAGTAAGTCTTGACGAAGACAAAAAAACATTAAACATACATGTTTCTGGGGGTATTACTTGCACACAACAGGTAAGATCCACGGGAGGTACGACACTTAGGGACGTTGACGATAAATTAGATTTCCTTGTTATATTATATTTAACGGGTGCAGATTACAAAACTGTAAGTAGGATACTCACAAGGACTTTTGAAATTTAGAGTTAGAGGAAGCTCGTCTTTCAGCTAAATCGATAAATTTTTATTTTTAGAAATAAAAATGTCCGATGAAGACGATGGTTACACAACACCTACTGAAGAGTCAGTAAGAGACAAAGTTGGTGTTTTAAAACAAGGAACTCCTGAACGTTTGACTTCTAGAGAATTAAAAATTGCGACACCCGGGACAAAAAAGGAATATCGAAGACGGTATCGAGGATATCTCGAGAGAGCAAGGAAGCGAAGAGAGAAAGCAAAACAAAAAAGAATTAAAAATCCTATTAAAGTCAAGAGAAAAAAGCAATTAGCAGCAGATGCCCGGAAACACGGTTTACAGCTTTTATCAGATGCTCTCATTGGTAATCCGCTTTTTATAGAAGAAGATGAAGAAGCAAAAATTGAGATTTGTCCATCATCATTTTATACCAAATTTAATTCAGTAGTTAGAGTGCGTTGCTCTCGAACATCTAGTTTTATAGATCCTTATATTACCGCGCGTAGAACGAAAACTGCTAAATGCGCTAATTTCACTAGAGAATTAGAATTTTTGTCAAAAGATACATGGAACATTACTAGAGAACACCCCCGAGATTTTTTTATTTTAAATCCACGGATTCTCAAGACTCATGAAAAAGAAAAAAGAAAACTTGATAAATGGTTAAACCCATACAGAAAGTGGGGCGAATTTTTAAAAATTGTTCCAAAAACTGTGGAATCTAGCGACGCCGCTAAAGTAACGAAGTTTCAAATACTAACAGAATGTGAGGAATTTTTTCAAATACCTTACTCTTATATTCTAGGAGACAAATCTGACCCTCTAAGAGAAGATATTTCGCGTCATATAGAACTAATAATTGCAAACCCTAATAAGTGCTTTTGGTTTTTTCTAGCTAAATTAGTTGACATTCCTATATCCAATAAACTTGCATTTTTTGCGATTTTGATGACTTTTTCAAAATCCATAGCAACAAGATACACCTCAGTTTTAAACCATTTTAAAAATGATGGGATTTTCGAACCAGTCGATAAAAATCAATGGCCTCATAAAGTGGTAAAAGATAATATTACTGTAGAAAAGTTACTTACACATCCCTTAGCTAGAAGATTATGCATCAGAAGAGTTTATAGAAGCTTAATGCCAACTTATGGGGAAATATTACCAAGACATCTCATATATAAAATAGCTAGCGAACAGTGTATGGCAGAATTTTCCGAGATAATAAATCAATTAGGACCCCTGCCAGAAGAAAATGAAGCTCAAGAAGAAGTGGAAGAAGTTTCTTGGGAACAGTTGGCCTCATCGGGTTCAGAGACCGAAGAAGATTATAATTATTAATATATCCTCAAGGATACATTAATTTTCATACAAAATTTCAGCACACGCTAAAAACATCCCCAAACCTTCTGAAAAACAAGGCTCTGAGGAATAACAAGCTTTTGTGATGGGTAACGAGTTTTTGTCGTAAACTTCATAAACGGTACCGTCTCTTTCAACTACTCTATCAAACATCTCGAAAACTCTCTTAGATTCTTGATGAAATCTCATTTTGTGCAACGCCAAACACCATAATAAACCCACCCAAGACCAATACCATCCGTTATGATACTTTTCTTGACCTATCACAAAAAAAGGTAAAAATGCCATAGAATTATCTAATTTTCTTTCTCTGTTTGGCACGCCCCATTTAATGTTACGGTATTTTGAGTTTAACCTTAAGAAATTACGCTTAGATACATCTCTGTAAATAAACCATATAACTAACAAAGAAGTTGTAACTGTATCAAGATTTTTAACAGAATCTAAATAAGAAAAAACCAACTTTTCTCGATAAGCGTAAGAAAAATGATATCTTACTTCTTTCATGTAATTTTGCATTTCTGAGAACCTTTTAGAAGCTTCTAACCATAAAACATTAGTGTAAGGTACATTACCTTCTAACAAAAGAGAGTCTTCCCAGTTGGCAAAAGGTTTTTCAAATACTAAATGATGTTTGTGGTCATCATTGACGTATATAGATCCTCTATTGCTATCATAAAACTTCAAAGCATCTTCTAGAGTTTTTTCATGTCTAGAAAGCCATTTATCAGCTTTTGCTTCACTTTTACTTTTAATGCTTTTCCAAACTTGATGAACCAATATAATATATTGACTGTTAGCGTCCATGACTTGTTGACACAACTTTTCGTCTGTATAACAAGGTTTAGGTTTGTTTCTCTTGCATTTTAATCCACACAAAACGGCAGGTATATACATAATTTCATGAAACGTAAAAGGAACGATACCTTTTTTAATATTATTTTGTAAACGATTTGCCAAGTCGGTTTTGACTTTAATAGATTCGGAAGTGTTTCTAGCAAACAATGCAAAAAAACTATCTCTTGTCCACACGTTTGCATAGTGTCCAACACCAGCTTTATATCCCCCTTTTATTGATAAGTTATTTCGGAGTTGATCCTCCAAATTATAATCAAACAAACGTTTCTTTTTTGTGCTACAACAAGAAACTATTTGATATACTCCCCTGTATAGGTAAATTATCGGAGATAAAGTTATAAAACTTACACTCCATAACGTATTCATTAAACAATAACTCATTTAGTTTTGATGTTAATTGTTAAAATACATTTCTAATAAAACCTAAAAGAATCAACACTTAAATTCAATATGAAAAAACTAGCACTTATAGGAGTTGGTAAAATGGGCTCACAAGTTTTGAAAACTCTCCAAAAAAGCCATTGCGCGATATCTGCTGTCGATAAAAACCCAAACGTCAAAAAAAGTTTTCCTTCTCGATGCGATGATTATCCAAAATATGCGGTTGGAATCGATAAACCCTCTAGTCCCTCGATAACTTTTTTACCAAGCATTGAAAATCTTAAAGGCAAATATGACAGTATTTTTCTAGCAGTTAAGCCAAATGAAATTGTAAATGTTTCACAAGAAATTCAAAAAGCTGAATTAAATAACTCTCTAAATAGTTTTACTATTGTAAGTTGTTTAGCCGGAGTACAAACAAACACGCTTAAACAGTTATTTCCCGGTAAAAACATAGTTAGAATTATGCCTAATTTAACCATCGGGCAGGGCAAAGGCTTGACAAGCGTTTTGAGCAAAGAAAATCCAGTTTCTCAAATTAGGACTTTGTTTACAAGCGGTGGAGTGGTTCACGAATCTTCGTCTGACGATGATATTGATTCCGTGACTTGTTTGGCTGCGTCCGGACCTGTTTATTTTTTAAAAATGGCTGAAATAATGATCTCAGAAGGAATAGAAATGGGATTGTCAGAAAAAGAGTCCAGGGTTTTAGTTAACTCCGCCTTGATGTCCGCCTTTTTATCTTGCGATAATACTCAAACTATAAATAATATTGCGTCGCCTGGAGGTATAACCGAAAGAGCTTTGACTACATTAGATCAGCATAATTTTTCGGAAAGTATTCGCTCAGCTATACGACAGTCTTGGTGTCGGGCTAAAAATTTAGATTCTAATGTAAGATACCAAATAACCAGTGCTAAGAAAGAGGCTTAAGAAATTTTTATAACTATAAAATGGAAGGGGAAACTCTACACGAATTACAAACAGATGATCAAATAAGACAGCGCTTAGTATCACTTACGAGAATAATAAATGGTCACTGGAGTTCGCATACATGGAGAACTACGCGTAATTCTTTGTTACCTTCTGCCTATAGTAACTTTAGTTATCGATATTTAGATGTTTTGTTTGATGAAACTGTTGTGGATGCGTTTGAACAAATAATTGAAATACTAGAAACTAATAAAAAATTTTTAGAAGATTACCCAAAATTAAAAGAAGTGTTGATGCAAAGATTAAATCATTTCTATTTTGACGTTGGTCTTTTGAAATCCGCAGAATGGTATAAAAGAATTTTTGAAAAAGAAATAGGAGAAGAAAGAACGGGAATTATTTATCGAGGACGCATGGTGTGTTATCGAAGATGAGTTTGATTTTAATTTACTTAAATTAAAATGAGTTATTTGACATTAGAAAAATACAATAATCAAGATTATACAACACGTTTGGGTTCTAGTTTGGTAGAAACTTCTTGTCACAACACATCTACCAGATTACCGTTTGACATAAGGCAAGTACCTACTGAATGGCAAGCACAGGGGCCATATATAAACGGCGATAGCACAAAATTTGCTTGTTCCAGTGGACAAACTTTAAAAGACTGCTTAACAGCCATCGATAATAATTACGATAAGCAAGGAGGTTGGCTAGGTCCTTATCCCACAAGTGATGGGTTTTTAGAATCTAACGGTAAATTAGCATATTACGACAGTAACGGAAATGTTAATATTATTGATTCTACATACACAAACGGCGTAACGTCGAGTGTTAGTTGTGATAGCGGCAAATGCATGTACAATTTATCCGGTTTCGATCCAGCAAGTCCCAATAGTTCTAAAAAGGTATCATTTGATTTACAGCAAGAATGCAGCACTGTTAGTGATTGCAACAGAAATCCTTTTTATTGTCCTTCGACAAAGACGGGCCAAGGCGGTGGTATATGCGCAAACGGGGTCTGTGATTGTGACGGATCTACTGTTACTGACGGTGCTAGTTGCGATCCACCACCCATATGTAAAACAAGCACTGGAGGTTCTTACGCCGGGCCAATTAATGTAACTACTAATAAAAACAAGTATAATTCTGATGGTCATTTAAAAAGATGGCCATTGAGTACCTGTACCCCAACTGGAGGTCGATGTTTAGGTCCAGATGGTAAACAAATAGCAAATGGAGGGGTTAAATGGTCGAAATCAGATGTGCTCTTCGGCACCGCAGGATCAGGTAATCTTGGACCATTATATCAATATGGTGAAGATGCGCCGTCAGCTGTTGCAAACAAAGATCTAAATATGGATGAGTGCGGTTTATGTCTTCCTGATGACAAAAGTGTTGGATTGGTGATTTCGGAATGGAACGTAAATCCGAAAACATGTACAAATGGGTCTAACTTTGGTTGTTGCAGCGGAACTTGTTACACGAAAGACGAAAAGTATCTTGTTTGTGGATGTAGATGCGATAGCGATTGCCCCTCGGGATATATATGCGAGGATGGCGGAGGAAGTTGTATTAAGGATAGCAAAAATTGCTGGCCCCCTCGGACGGCGGTCTCTCCACTATGGGGTAATAATTGCTGTCACTATACATGGCCCGGAGTAATGTGCGCAGACGCGACGAGTTCTTGTTAAGTATTTTGTTTTGATTTTAATTTTGCCTAAATTAAAATGAGTTATTTGACAGAACCATTACCATGTGATCCATGGTGTAGACCCAAAGAAAAATACGATAATCTGGGTGGTTATGGAAGTTATCCTGCCCTCCAAAAAAATCACGAACACGATCATTTGAAACGATACATGTATCATACGAATGGAAAACCATGCTGTCCATTTACTAATTCCCAGTTAGAATATGTTCAAAAACATCACATACCATCTAAACCGTTGCCAAGGGTGCAAGACTGCGGTGCTTATGCAAACAAAAACTGTACTCGTAAAAATATCAGATCAAACATGAAAGATCAATCTGACTTTATAGTTTCTGGATTGGGTTCTAGTTTGGTAGAAACTTCTTGTCACAACACATCTACCAAATTGCCTTTTGACGTAAGACAAGTACCTACCGCTTGGCAAGCACAGGGACCATATATAAACGGTGATAGTACAAAATTTGCTTGTTCTAGCGGGCAAACTTTAAAAGACTGTTTGTCAGCCATCGATAAAAATTACGATAAACAAGGAGGATGGCTGGGTCCTTATCCTACAAGCGACGGGTTTTTAGAATCTAACGGTAAATTAGCATATTACGACAGTAATGGAAATGCTAATACTATCGATTCTACATACATAAATGGCGTAACGTCAAGTGTTAGCTGTGACAGTAGTAAATGCATGTATAATTTGTCTGGTTTTGATCCAGCAAACCCAAATAGTCCTAAGAAGATATCATTTGATTTACAGCAATCCTGTAGCGCTGTCGGTGATTGCAACAGAAATCCTTTTTATTGTCCTTCGTCTAAAACAGGAAACGGGGCTGGTATATGCAAGAGTGGAACTTGTGAATGTGATGGTACTGGAATTGTCGATGGAGCGAGTTGCGACCCACCAGCTCCTCCACCTCCTCCGAAAATTAATTATAATTTAACTTTTGATTATGACGGAAGCGCGGTATGCGCAGAAGCAGGCCAAAATAACCCTTTTTACCGGGCTAGTAAAACATATAGTTCTGAAGAAGAGTGCATGGCAGATGCAAAGAATGTCACACAAACCTGTTCAAACAGTAAACAAGTATGGAAAAATCATAATGATTATTGTTCAAGTTTTTTCACATGTTGGGGTGACATTAACTGCACTCCTCATCAATTTCAGGCTCAATGTTATAAAAATTGTATGGATGATCGTGGTTGCGGGGATGTTCGAGCAACGTGTTGTGAAGGGGGTTGGCCACCTAGCAATGGAACATGTGGTTAAATGTGGATTTTGTAATTAAAGTGATTTATTAGAGTTCATATATACATATTGATACATGGATATCAATAGAAATAACGAAAATGTATATCAATTACCTGAAATTAAAGTTATGGTAGTTGGCCCTTCATCGGGTAAAACCAGTTGGACTAATAATATGTCTGGAAACGAATCAAATTTTACACCGGTTACTCTGGGAGCTGAAGTAACACCTATCGATATATGTAAGAGGGAAAAAAGAGTAAGACTTCATATTTGGGAAGTAGGATCTCAATATTCCGGTCTAGGAAAAGATTATTGTATAGGAGCAAGACTTGCTATAGTTTTCAAAAAAACTGGCGAAAATCATGAAATATTTGAAAACTGGGTAACAAATTTACCTAAAATGTATGTAGAAAATTATGATGCAAGTCAAAACGAAAACATTAAAACACAATTAAATGAATTTGTCGAAACAAATACTACATTATCTAATTACGACGATGAGCACAAAGAACACAACTAGATAATACAAACTAAATTGGATATTAACACAAATGTGTTAATATTCTTTAATTACCAGGAATTAGTGTAAAAAAGGATCAGTCTTGTGATATTTCTTTTCGCACAAGCAATGATCACAATATTCACCAACGTCACCGTACGCTGGATCACGTGGAACAAACCACGGACAAGGACCTGGATCACGTCCGTGTGCAATCATATTTTTCCACAATGCGAAGCGACGAGTTCTTTTGTTTCTTTTTGCCATCAACTTCTTTTTTCGCAATTGTTTTAGTTTTAATCGCTCGGCGAAACTTTTTTTCTTTTTGGGATATCTTTTATCGAGGATATTAGTCCAGTTTGGTCTCCTGCAAAAAGGACAAGGGTCATTTGAAATTCTATCAATACATGTCTTACACAAAGGTTTGTTTGAATTTTTATGTGTTTTAAAATTCTTAGTGAAAAGACCTCCGCGTTTACAGTTTAAATAAAACACTGGCGTATTCTCATAACAAAGAAAGCATAAATTGGTTTCTTCTTCCACAGTTTTTTGCCTAATAGGTTCCTTTATTTTACATGAATCTTTGGGTTGAATGTACACTTCCCAAGATATGTTGTACTTTTTGTTTTTTGATATCCTATATTTACCTTTTTTTGATTTAGACGGTTTCATGATACACTAAAGTATCATAAAATAATATTAAATCAATTTTAAACGTGTTACTCACCATTTTGTAAAGTATTTTGTCTGAAATCGGGTAATGTATTTTCAGCATTTCTTGAGGCAAAGGGAGATAAAACGCTCAAAGTTAAATCCAAAGGAGCTCTGACTACTGAATAAACATTTTCAACAAAGCTAATGTGATTGTCCATCGCTCCGCAACTAGAATTAATGGTTTCCAACATCAAGATTATTTGGTCCAATTTTTCTTCTATCCTCTGCTGTCGCTGTTCTATTTTAGCTATCTTATTTTCCATTTTCTGGGAAAAACTATTTATTTAAGCATTAAATACGCCACATAACAATATAATGCAAGCTGAATCGTAATCCAAATAATACCCCCGGGAGATAATAGAGTATCTGTTTTGCCTTTGGTATTTGGAATACTCGTAATTTTGTAAATTTTAGTACGCATTAGATATATGATAAGTCCTACTAGACATGTTATTGCTACCCCGATAATCCAATTACACAAACTTTCTTTTGTTAGATTCATCATTGCCATACTACCAAAAACCAATAGACCTACACCGAGGAAAAAAGTAAGATATTCTATTAAAGAATCGGCAAAAATCAAACACGAAAAACTAGCCATTATCAATGAAGCAATTAACGGGACAAAAAGATTATTGGTTTTGTAAAAAAGATAGAAAGCTAAAAAATACAAGGGCCAAACAGTAGCAGCAATCCATATTGATTCGTTAGTGTAAGAATCAAAAAAGTAAGCTGATATTTTCATTTATTATGTGTATCATAATAAATGTCAACTTACACTTATGGGGTTCCTGGAATGGTTATTTATCTGTTTCATATTTTTGTAGGCTTGTATTTGTTTTATCTGGGTTTTACACTTACACAAAATCAAAAATTAGCTGATTATAATAAATATATTTTGATAACACTTGGTAGTGTTGCCATTTTATATCAATCTTGGCTTTGGTATAGATTTCCAAAAAGAAAGTATAGTCTAGGACTTAGCGGATGGATAGTTCATCTTTTCCACATTGCATTGGGAATACTATTGATTTACATTGGTTTATCAGCTAAAAACAATGACAAAGGATTAAACGCGTTTTTAGGAGCTATTTTAATAGCAATAGGGGCTTTGGGATCAACTTATATGACTCATTTGATGTACATGAGATCTTAATTTCTTCATGATATTTGATTATATATCATGAAACCAATTTAAATTCCTACGAAATCCACTCCGCAAGCTACATCTGCGGACGGGAAGGCACACGGGCCCTTTGAACAGTAACTACCGGTATTTCCTGTCTGTCCTAAACTTCCTGCTTCTCTTGAAGGTCCAGTACTGTCACCACTCAAACAAAAATGATTTAGGTCTTCGCGAGCAGAACCCGTGCTGAGGCTTTGTAAAAGTCCATCCAAACCCGTGGGTACTGATGAACATGGAAGGTTATATTTACCTGATCCATACGGATCTTTTGCGCAGTCTGAACCGGTACAAGATTCTCCCGAGATACTGCATTTGCCGTTAGTGCACACGTTACAATTAGATAAATCGGCCCCTACTCTCGCCAAAGCATTGCAAGAAGTTTGCCCTTCCTCGGTAAAACAAGAAACTCCGGGAATAACACTTTTAGATGTCATACTCTCGCTATCTAACAATATACCTCCGTCTTTTTTACCCTCGCAACTATATGTGGCAACACACAAATTATTTCCAGCATTGTAATTTATATCATTAACTCCGTAGTAATTAAGATCTTCAAAACATCTACCAGGCCCGACATTTGTATTATACTGACGACTTATAGTGGCATTTAATTTCGACCCGGCTATTAAAGAATCTCCGGCGATTAAATGATAAGGGCTATTATCCACCCGGGCGCCGTCCTTTGTTTCTTGGCATTGGGATAGTTGGCAAAACCAATTGTCAGCATCTCCTTCATTTGCAAGCACACATCTTGCACCTCGACCAGCTCCACTGTCAGAAGCTTCACACCATATTTTACATTCTTCCAAACTTACAGGTCTATTTGGTTTTACAACTGGAAATTGTGTAGGTGTAAAAACGGGCCCTGGAGTTTCTCCCGACATAGAAGCGCAATATCCTTGTGTTTTTCCAGAAGCATCCGTGTATTCCAGACATTGCTGGTTTGAATCGCAGTAAGTAGTGGGATTATTTTTAGGACACCCAGTCCTGCATTGACCGCGATTTACATGCATTTTTGTAGGATCGCATAAATTTGAAGCATCTGTGCCGTCTGCTTTTACATATTTACCTGTGCGTGTATATTTTTTGGTTTTAGGATCATATTTAACACCTGTTATTTCTATACACGGAAGTTCTCCGTCGAAACCTGCAATGCCAAATCCCGGACAATCTGCGCTGGTTGTACAAGTTAGTTTAGTTTCGCTGGCAGTCCCACAATCACTATCTTTTTGACAAGTAGCGTAAGGATTTTTACTAGCTGTGTTGCATTTATTGTTTACACATTTAGGTCGAGTTACAGACGGTAAGGAATAGAATGGAACTTTCTTACACGTTTCATTACCAGCACAATCTTTGCTTTTTTGACACGGCATCAAACTGGAATTTCTGATATCAGACTCGTCAGTCGTCACACACACCATTTGAGAATTATTACCACTTAATCCCGAACATGTACCTTTTAGTGGTGATTTTGCATTAATATTAGCAAAATTGGCGCCACTGAAACAAACACTGGGAGTCGAGCACCCACCGTCAGCTGTGTCACATTGATTTAGAGATATATTCCCGGAACTATCAAGTGTAGCGCACCAATCTTTTAACCATTCTCCATTATTACAAGCCCCGGTATCATCTATATCTAACGCGTCACAACATTTGTTATTGATATCAACGACTTGATTTGGTTTTGGGCAACAAATTGAAGTATCAAGTTTAGTACCATCAAACCGAGTGGTTTTTGATCTTTCCGTGCTACAGCATTCACCTCCATAACCATCCTTATCCCCACCACTGCACACACATGGATTGTTAGTTGAAGATTCCCCTTGGACATAGCAAGAATTTTCTTCGAGACCACAACAGATTGGGGGAGT
>Ga0209977_10000371_pt1 | contig 17465 bp, 38 predicted proteins | sample SumtaG_2_FD_183113 | JGI IMG/M metagenome (GOLD analysis project Ga0209977, IMG submission 183113) | Deep subsurface microbial communities from Indian Ocean to uncover new lineages of life (NeLLi) - Sumatra_00607 metaG (SPAdes) (version 2) | ecosystem: Environmental > Aquatic > Marine > Oceanic...
GTGCAGTTCTTACAATAACAAATGACCAAATTGGTGCAGTTGATGACTCCCATGACGGAGCAGATCCAACCGGATTTACATTTGTAACTTCAACTAATGGGAGAACTAAGATAGAGATAAACTTCCATGAATCTACAATAGAAGGTCAAAACTTCGGATTTCATGTGCAGAGGGTATTAACAGGACAGGACAGAATAGTGGACCTATTTGGAGTCACTATTGGAGTATATGAAATGACTTGCGAGGAAGGTGGTATTGCGGAAGAGAGCGTAGATTATACCATAGCATCATTTAAGGCGGGTACTACAGACATTCCGAAGATGAGAGGTCCGGATGGTGTATTATGGACTAAGAAGACATCACCATTTCCGAGTGCTAAAAAGAACTATGGTTGGCATTCATTCAATAAGAACTTCACATTTACATGTGGTGGAGCATTATTATGCACTAAAAGGGCATTCTCAGTGAGAATAGAGAACGAACTCTCACATAACTATGATGGTGGTGGAGAGCTTGCTTCTGGAGTCGATTTTGGTCTAAGAAGTATTGAAGTTGGAATTGATGCAAAAGTACAAGACAAAACTATATATGAGCTAGCAGACCAGCACCCAGATGATTATGGTAATGATATTGTAGTGCAGATAAAGGGTATCAGGGGTTCCGATACTAACGATTATATTACATGGGATTTTAGTAAATTGAGAATGCTTCCTATAGACGAGAAGATTGCGGCACCAGCGGAGTGGATTGAGAAATATAACATAATAATGAAGCTAGCTCCTGGGTGCCTTGCTAAATGCACCATTGAAGGTTATCTAAGTTTTGAATATTATACAGGTAAGGATTGGATTTAAGGAGGTGAAAAATAAATGGTAAAAACAGAAGATTATGATTGCGGATATATGGTCCTGGAGATATTTGAAAGATTGCCTTATAGATTAGAATGTAAGTTGGAGTCGTTTATTATCAAAATGGCCGAAGGAATGGAAGGCAAACTATCCGATTTTGAGAATATTGATTTTAAGGATATGGACATTGCTGAGTTAAAAGGGTTTGATATATCAAAAAAGATTGATATAAATGATTTTCTATTAACAAATGCTATATTAGAACCCAAAATAACTGATGAAGATCTAGATGATGCAGATCATGAGTTAAATGATAATTTTAAAGTAATCGGAGATTATCTATTTAATAAGTATGTGGATCAATATTCCGAGAAAATGGAAGAAAAAAAAAAGCTTTCATAGTTTCCAAACTGAGCACAGCTAGTGCCCGTAAAGAGTGGGCATTAAACAATCCAACGGAATTACGGTGGCTTAAAGAAATGATGGTGCGGAGAGAGTTAGGAGGATACTGCCCTACTGACCCACTGGAATTTACCTTTATATCGACAGTGATAATATTAAATAATGAAAAAGAAGGGAAAATTAACACAGAAAATAGATTGCAAAACTTAATAAATAGGAGTAAATAATTATGGTAGCGATATCTGCAGCAATAGGACCTGCAATGCAAGCACTATCTAAGGTTAAGGCTAAGTCTTGGAAAGCGATGCAAGGAGCAATGCAGGAAGTTAAAGCAGCTGCAAGTCCAATGAACTCGATGAGAGCCTCTTTATCATTTATTAGTCCTGTAATGAAGGTTTTCGCTACTATATTTAAATTGTTAGGTGCATCAATTGCAGTAGCTTCGTTAGATGCTATGAAGGCACTTTTGACACTACTAACAGATCCTGCAACAATAGAAGGAACACAGGAGTTAGGTAAACTCATAGGAGAGGTTATAATACCTGTAATTCAGGCTTTAACACTTGTATTTACAGCTCTTGGTCCGGGAATCGTTGCTGTTACAAACTTTTTTAATGAAAATAAAGTAGCTTTAGAAATATTAAAATGGACAATTGCTCCATTAGCAAATCTATTATTATTACTCACTAAAAACTGGGATGGGGTGCTTATAGGACTTAAAGCAATCGGAAATGGATTCATTATAATGATTAATGGAATAATAGATGGAATAAACTTTATTATGAATGCTATAACATTGACTTTCTGGGATGATATTCATAAAATCCCACTTCTACATCATGGTATTGATTACGTTCCAAGAACAGGACCTTATATTCTAGAGAAGGGAGAGACAGTTATAAAGGCGGGTAAGGGGCGTGGAGAGATCCATGTCCATATAGATTTAAGAAATGCTGTTGTGGATAATGTTGATAGATTAGCATCAAGAATAGCTGAGCAGGTGTTGATTCAAGTTGGTTAATGAGATTAAGGATACCACTTACTATGGACTCTTTATTTTAGAACATGCTGTGGCAAATGATAATACTTGGATTGCCGATGGTGGTATGAAATTTGCCGATTGGGATCTCTATACTGAAGGGACCGAAGGAATATACTTACCGTATGCCGGAGATATAAAACATAAACCCACATTTCAATTTGATTTAATTGACTTCTTTTTAGGAGAAGGTGTTGATGTAAGTATGGGTGAGGGTCATGACCTATTCGTAGTGAATGGTAGATTTGGTGGTGCGACTGAGACCATTAGAAACACTAAGATGGCTAATCTGTTGTTATTATATTGGAAACATCTTAAGCTTAGTGATGAGGTATTATATCTCGGATATAGAAAGAAAGGAGAAATATGGGAGCCATTTGTAAATGCAACTCCTGCTACTGTATATTATTTAAAAGGGAAGCTAATTGATGCTTCTTATGAGAGGAGTGAAGACGAGTTATTCTATAATTGGAGAGTAGTATTTAGAGGTGTCCAATAAATAATTATTTAAGATTAATGAGATAAGATTTATGTATGAAATCAAAGAAATTTTGGATTGTTTTAATAATTTGTTTAATTGGGATTTTACCAATTACATTATTTATAACTGTTCAAATAATAGAGGAGAGAAAGACGAAAGCATATTTGTATGATGTATTTCATAGATGTGATTCTCTTACAGATTGGAATACTATTGAGTGTAGTATAGCACTTAGTTCAACGCAGAAAGTAGAGGGTAAATACTCTATTAAGATGACAGCTGTGGATGATAGGAAGTCTGTAATAAGATATGATAGAAATCTGGACTGGTCGGAATATGAAGATATAGTCTTTTGGGTATATCATCCCGGATATACTAACGAAATAGGATGGATTATGTTATATACCGATATAGATAATTATAAATATTGGCAATTTGATTTTGCGGGAAGTTGGACAGAAATAACTATAGACTTGTCTTCTGCTCCAACTGGTTCAAATGGAACATTAGATTTATCAAACATAAACTTTGTTTCATTATATCAAAGGAGTCAAACAACACCAGGGGAAGACTATTATTTTGACTTCATTCATGGGAAAACAACAGATATTACTTCCGATATTACTCATTGTAAGGTTACAGAAGAGATGGGTGTACAATCCTATGCAGAAATGGATATTAAAGGAGATTCATTAGATCATTTTCAATCCGGGCTTAATATAGATATTCTCGATTCAGACGATGTATTATCTTGGTATGGAAGGATCTATTATCCAGAAGCGGTCTTAATAGGTAAAAAGGATGGTGTGGACCAATATATAGGTGAATTAAAAGCTTTAGGTCAAGATTCGCAATTTAATAACTCCTATAGAAAGGATTTTACAACCTTGAGAGATTCTGATTATATTATTAAAAGTATTATTGATAATGCTTTACCTGGATTTGACTATGACGATGAAATAGATAATTTCACTATTACCTATAAATATGATATGAAGACTAAGATTCGGAAAATGTTTAATTATTTGGCAATGTTAGAAAGAGCCGTATTACATTATAAACCGGATGGAGAGATATTTTACAATAAATATGATAATTTATCTAAGGGAGCACAGATATTTAAGGGTACATACAATTTCGAGGAGGATGCTGTGGGAACCACAGGAACGGGTATTACTGGAGTAACCTCAAGTTCAATGGATACTGTTGAGATTATATCGAGTTATTTAAATCATAGAAAGGTAATTCATTTTGAGGATGCAGATGGTGGCAATTTTGAATTTGTTTTCACATCAGGACAGATTACTGGTATTATAGAAGCATATATAAATAATGCGATGGCACAAGATTATTATTTTATATTGCATAATGAAAGTGCTGATACATGTTGTTCTATCCGCTTTAATTCAAAAACAAATATAAGAATTTATAGTGGTGATGGAATAGGGGGAAACAACGAAACCAATGTTGCAGTTGCGGAGGATGCCTTAATACATATAAAGGTTGAGTTTAGTTGTACGACTGATAAATATAGTGTTTGGATTGATGAGGTTCTTAAGTTGGACGATCAGAATTTCTCATCTGATCAAACTGCAACTACCCTAGATAAAATATATATCTATTCGGCAGATGCATGTGAAGGTCGTCTTGATTCAATAGGGCTTTCATGGGATACTGATTATACTGTTGGGGATAACCTGAAAGCATGGGATCAGAATACTTCTCATATTAAAATTACAAGTTATACTCCTGCAGCAAATAGGTATATAACAAGAACGCCTGTAATTGGAGGTTATAATGATTTAGGACAGGTTTATGTGGTCGGGAAGGCATCGGATGCAGACGAGCAAAAATACGGTATAAACGAACTTCAACCTTGGAGAGATCCCGAGATAACCAACTATACGGAGGCAAAACAATTAGCAGATAATCTGCTAGCTATTTATTCTATGGATACCCAAATGATTTCAATGCTAGTAGTGGGAAAGAAACACATTCAAGTAGGTTATACTGTCCAATTAGAATATAGTGGAGTATTTTCTATTACAAGAGCAGATTTCCTAGTAACTAAGAGAGTATGGTATCCAATGAATGATGTATGCAATCTTGAACTTACCGATAACATCCTTACAAGAAAAGCATTTAATATACGAGTTATTAATAAGTTTTATGATGAGGATGCCCAACAGGGTTATGAAGATCCGGATATGTCCGAATCAACAATGGATGGAACCGTATTATCTTTAAAAAGTATTGCCGAATTGAGGTCGGTTTAGATTATGAGAGAAAAGCGAAAGGAGGTGAGAAAAGAAAATGATGATACCGGAGAATAAGGATGAACCAAAAACCTTTAAACAGAAAACCAGTGAGCCTATATTAAATGCGAGACAGATATTTGCTTTCTGTATGACCATATTATATGAGGTCGTTAGTAATCTGCTTTATTTCGGTTTAATGGCTGAGCCTAACATTATATTTATTATTGTTAATATTTCGATAGGGATCATAGTCATATTGGTCATTTCATTATTGAGAGCTGCATATCCCCAAGAAGTGCCCGATAAGACAATCTGGGCGGCATTCTGGCTAATTTGGAAACAAGTTGTGGATATTATTACCGATCCCAAAAGTGATCCTGATACCAAAATGAACATTCTAGAAAAGAGTATTCAATGGGATATACGAGAATGGGATATTGCATATCAGGATAAATTATCACAACAAATAGAGTACTATAAAACCAAATTAAACGAGAAAATTGAGACAATTGAGAAACAGATCGAAGAATCTAAACTCTAAAAAAGTCGAAAAAAAATTATTCCCTATTTTTTAATATATTATATTCGACTATTAATTCTTCTATTTTTTCATCCTTTTCATCTATTTTAGATTGTAATTGACGTTTCTCAACTTCTATCACTTTAAGCCAAAAAAGGCTAAAAACTTCAGCTCCTATTAATCCAGTCAATAGTCCGTATCCTAGTAATTCTGCTTGAGATAACGTTATTGAGTCCTGAACTATTAATGCATTTAACCATAAAGCTAAACCAATTACAGCTAAAACAACTACATAAGGAATACTTTCTACAATCCCTATTTTATATTTACTTTTCATTATTTCCCCTCTGCTTTTTTATAATTCATTATAAATTCTTCTTATTTCTTTTAATAATTCTTCTCTTGAATAACGTACAATTTGATCATAACTATATCTTACAACTTTCCAACCCAGTTTTATTAAATCTTGAGTCTTTAATCTATCTTTATTAAATTGTTCTCTCTCTTTATGAAAATGCCAACCATCCAATTCTAATGCTAATCTCTTTGTAGGAGACTTTATAAAGGCAAAATCAATTCTATATTTTCCATCTAAAATAGAATAATTTACTTCAAAATTAATTCCAATATCCATCCATATTATCCCTAAAAAGAATCTTTCTAACCAACTCTCTGTTTTTGAATATTTTTCTGCTAAATCATATAATTCTCTAAAAAACATTTCTGCTTTAGTAAAACTACAAAACCCGAGCATAGTTCTACCATCATCGAATTTACGCATCCATTTCAAAAATCTCTTTCTTCCAATCTCTCTTTTGCTCACTTCTTATCACACTCCTTTCATCTTTTTTAGCTTTTCCTTAAATTTATTCATAACGTTTTGATAATTTCGCGCGTTTTTATCAAAACTTTTTATCTTCTGTTTGACTTCTCTTCGTTTCTCTATAAACACTCTGTTCATCTCATCTTTAGAAAATCGATGATATTTTCCCTCAAATCCTGGAATAACCTTTTTTACAAATTCAATTAACCATCTTCGAAAAGAAGAGTTGTGCGCACACCATTCAAAAATTTCATCTAAATTTAGGTCTTCATCAATAGTGGGTTTCGAGTCGCTTGAATCCCGAGAATCAGCCTTTACGCTTTTAGATGTCTTAGTTAAACGAAAACGAGACCCAACTTCATCAAACAATTTCTCGCTCACTATTGGTGCTCTCAGGGGATGTAGAATATCTTTTATCTCTTCTTTAAGTGTCATTTCAAATCACTAATTTTATAATAATGCTTTAAACATTTTAAACAAATTAAATCATAAGCTAAAGTATGTCCTATATAAAATCTACGAAATATTGCTAACTTTATATTACAAATTTTACACATCATTTCAAATAATCCTCCAATATAATTCGAATTAAAGTAGATAATGTCCATTTCTTAACCTTACAAACCTTCTCCAACCGATCCATAGTTTCATGATCTATCCTACTATGGATTACTACCGGATATTTTTTATTGTTCATGGTATACAAAGTAGACATGGTATACATCACTTATAAATATTTACTTCCCCACATCCTTTTTCAATAATCTCATACTACAAATAATATCCATTCCAAAAAAGAATACTTCTTTATAACCTACTTTCTTATTTCCCACTTCTTTGCAATTACATAACCATAATACTAAAACTTTAGGAAATCCGACATGTAGGATTTCACATGCGTATTTTCCCTTATAATATCTAAGCTCTCCCACGAAAGACATTACTTCAACCACTCCTTATTCTCTTCGAAAAATTTGATAATTAAATATCTGAAGAATTCTGCTTTATTGGGAAATATTTCTTTCTCTACTAATTTATCAATACCTTTTTTCATTTTTGGGGATAGAAAGAAGCTCGTAGAGATTGTAAGGCTTTTATAATAATATCGCTTGGAAGGAATTGCAGACCTCCCCATTTTTCTATTTTCATAATACTTTTTAAGTGGAATATCCTCGTTTATGTACGGCATTCTCACTCTATCGTATGCCATTACTTTCTCCGCTCCTTGCCCGTTGCGTCGGGCGGTCGCTTAGGGCAATTCTCTATATTGCAACTCTTTCTCGTTACATCACACATATAATACCATTTAGAATCTTCCATTTCACTATATTTATGTGGACATCTAAAATCGCTCACTATAACATTCCAATTACTCATCGGCATCCTCCCCTTCCGTGAGATATTTCTCTTCCAATTCTATCATTTTCTTATGATATTCTTCTAATGTTTCAATATCATCATCATGACCTGCATGTCTCCATAACCATCTAATGTCCTCCGTCTGCCGGGCGGAACCGGCTATAGGCTCGGATGGTTTCGAGTCTTTCATAAGTTCTGGTCTGCACTTCATACAATGTTCTTTCCCACCAAGAGTTCCATGTGGACACTCTTTCTCGCCATCCTTAGAATCGAGCTTTTCTAATAAAGTATATCCTAATACAGTTAAATCCTCATAATCTCCCATTCTTTGAAATAACTCCCGCAGGATCTCTTTTAATTGAACAAATTTAATGGAAAAATCCTCATAACAATTCTGTTTGAACTCTCCTAAATCATCCTTGAGTTCCGAGATTCCTAAAACCTCTTTTAGTTTTTCCTTATTAACAATAAAGAATTGCTCATCTACATTTGTTGCAGTTGTATTCTCGTCTTCGGGCATTAGTCCTCCACCTCCAACAGCCCCCAATCATTATCATCAAGATCCGTGAATACCCTATGCTCCCAATACTCCCAGAACTCCGACTCTTCGATATACTCATAGAAGCTCATTGTTTATACCTCCACCACCTAAGTGGTCTACCAACCTTCCCATCTGGGATTGTAAAACGCTCTACTCTTCCTGCTTCCTCCAAATACTTTAAATTATAATATATTGTGGTTCGTGCCGTGTGTAATCTCTTTACTAATTGTTTCCGAGTCATAGCCTCATTCATAGCAAGTGTCATTAATATATTTCTTCTTAAAGGACTCCATCTCATTATTCAAGTCTCCTCAGTATTTCTATGGGTTTATTCCCATTGTAACCAGGTATCATTACAAACTTTTCAGGATCCAACTTTATTACCTCGTTAATAATTCCCTTATAAGTTTTAAACGTTTTAATATCTCTATTGATTTGATTTCTCACAGCATTACGAACATATGCAGACCTAGACGGTGCTATACATTCCTTAACAAATAGCTCTATGAACTTAAGATCATTTTCAGAAATATTGCATGTAACGATCTTTAGGCATGTCCAATTTTCATTAGGTTTTCTTCCACAATGACTATATCTTGACATCACTTCCCCTCCCCATAGAATTCACACATATCAGTTATGTAACTCCACACCTTTGTGTTTGGGTCATATTTACCATGTTGATATGTTCCTAATTCCTCCTCATACTTCAGAAAGTAAGGACAGGGCTCATTATTACATTTTCGTACTTTTCCACCACCTTTCACGGGATACCACGTATATTTCCCCTTTTTAGGAGGGGAAATGGAAGTCCCCCCCATTGGCTCCGTATCAGGTTTTTCGTTAAATGTGGTTATTACTTCTTGCTCAATTCTAGGATATTCCAAGTCTGGTTGTTCTGCTTCCTTTAATGCATTTACAATCTCTTTTGAGAACCACTTCTGTAAATATCCTATAAGTGTCTCCAAATTATAATTTAGATTCTCAAGTTGTTTTAATAATTTCTCTTCAAACTCGTTCATTTTGTAGCATCCTCCAATAATTTTGGATAACAATAAGAACATACATCGTCAAAGGGATCGTTTTTCTCATCAATCAGATCCCCACAAAATTTACAATAATTATTTCCCATAAAACTCATTTTAATCCTCTCCTTCTTATTAATTCTTTGAATGCAACACGAGCATCATTTGGATTGGTAAAACATTTAGAAGCCCTTATTTTTAATGCTTTCTCAGTATCACCACAAGTCCTACAGAGTCTAGGGTCACATTTAATCCATACATTAAAGCATGGACATCTCATCCATTCACTCATTTAGATGCCTCCAAGTCTATATCATATTGACAGCTTTCCTTATCACACCTGTCTTCATAATGACAATCTTCACAATCTATATTTTCACTCATTAGAGTCCACACCTCTCTCTTACTTCTTTTTCTTGAAATACCTTTATACATTTATTACAATACTGGGTATGAACTCCACTAGGAGTTAGAATATTACCACACTCCGGACATTGTATTTCTACTTCACTCATAATCCATACAACCTCGCTGTTCCTTCTGCTAAGCAAACCTGATATTCCTCAGGATAATGCTTCTTAATTCCCTTCTTATCAACCACATCCCTAACAGTTTTAATAGTTTCCTCTTTAATAAATTTCTCTGCTATGTTAGGATATGTAATCTTAAACCAACCCGCATCGAAAGAGAATGCTCTCCTAATTTCGACACCATCAAACTCCTTAATACCGGAATCAATCATAAATGTCCTTAGCTCTTCCTTCAAGCCTTTTAGCTCATCATTCTTGATTTCAACTATTACTTTTAATGCTCTACATTGCGAAACTAACTCTTTTAACTCTTCACTCAATAAACTCCTCCTCCAATATTTTTATATATTTTTTATATTCTTTTTTTGTTAACTCGTTAATGTTATTCCAATAGGATTCTTCAAAATAGAACCCCTGTAAAAAGCTGGCTATCCGTTTAATCATCTAATCCCCCTCTGGTTTCTTTCTAACTACTACAATATCAGCCTTTTTAATGGAGATCCGATCCCCCCACGTACCATTCTCGGGCATAAGTTGTATATTCTTCTTTGTAGTCCCGGTGATATGAAAATATTGTTCTGTTGGAACCGGCTCTATTGCTCCCTTACCTCTCATATAGTTCATACCATTAAAGAAGTCTTTCTTCTTGAAAGCAATCTCGTACACGGTCATCAGTCCGCCTCCAACTCTTGTATGATTTCTATTAATTCATTTCTATGAATAATATATTTCCCTAATTTTGATGAAAATATACTAATCTTAAAAACCTCCTCCAAGATTATTGTTTTTGCTTGTTGGAAGCCCTCATCATAACCAATACCTTGTTGCTCAGCTGCGTAATCATTCGCAGCATCCATCCTGTCCTCGTAGCTCATTCGGGCACCCCTTCTATTAACTCAAAGACCCTAGCCTTATACTCATCAAAGAACTGTTGCCTATTCTCCTTGGTACATGCCCAAGGATACCCCGGTGTATGATAACATCGAGTCCATTTAGTAGAATCAAAACTAAATTCTATATTGAAACGCTTTGCTAATTTATGAGCATAAGGAATTGCCTTCATACATAAACCATAAATATGGATTCTTGGATGTTTATAATGACTAAAAGCATAGTCGAAGGCATGTTTAAGATATGGGGTTAATGATTTAAATCTACACATATTCCCTAAACCTAATATCCCGCTCTTAATATTCAGATTATTGTATTTATCAAACCATTCTACAAAATTCCAATAATTAATAAATTTATATTGAGCTGTAACAATAAATTGAGGGTGATCATGAAACATCTCAGCACTATTCCAAGTATTATGCAAAAACAAATATTGGTATTCTAAATTCATATCTCCGGGATAATCCCACGAAAAATAATGATTATCAGGAAGAGAATCTAAAAATTTTGGAATGTTAATTTTGTCTTCCCAACTAAATTTATAATCTTTAGTTAGATCATACACTCCAGGGTCTATAAAGACTTCCTTCCAACGTGAAAAGTCTTCCATTTTAAGATAATCCTTTATCTTGATCAATAAATAATCGTTCTGGACTGTTTTATCTGTAAAGAACTTCATTCCTACCCCACCACCCCAAATAACTCTGGCCGTCTCTTTTTGAACTCTTCTATTATAATATCAAAATCCTTTTTTGGCAAATCAGCAAATTTCCATAGCTCAGCTCTGATTATTTTCTGTCTTTCTGTATTATGGAGTTCCACCTCAACATCACTCCAGTAATAAAATGTTTTTCTTCCAAACCGTGGCATGATTAGACCTCCAAGTTTGCTATGATTTCGGTAAGTATATTATAATAAATCTTATCTTTATCTTCGTAGATTTCTGGTGTGTTATCACGAACCTCTTTTAAAAGCTCTATCATTTCCCCCTTGCTCAAGGTTCTCTTGGACATTTTTATTTCCTCCTCTTTTTCTTTTTTAAATATTCCTTATATGAAGGATATCTCCCAGAGAAACCAAGATGAGCCATTTTATTCTACATCCTTAATTTTTATAGATTGTTTTTTTATAGGAATATAATCATTTTTAATCCAATCATACATCTTATCTACCATACATCGGAATGCTTCGGATTGTGCCTTATTAGGATTCTTGGCGTTAATCTCCTTTGTTTTTATGAAATGTTTTGTAATAACCTTAAATTTTACATCATAATTTCGAGCTTCCCTACCAGTATAGAATGTCATCATTTTAGATTGCCTCCTCATAGTTGGTATCTCTGATAGCCATAGCAAACTCTTCAACACACCTATTAACTGGAGATCGTACTCCTCCATTAATTTTATTTACAATACTCATTAAGGTTGCTCTCTCTAAAGGCTCTAAATCATATCCAAGAGAATCATCAATCATAGTTAAGAGAGTATTCAATTCCGAATTATTTAGTTTTAAGTCCATTTTAGATTGCCTCCTTAACAGGAATATGAGTTCTATCATAAATCTTTGTAGTGTATCTTGTACGGGTGATTTCATTATAATTTTCATTGTAATAATATTCAATTAAAAATTCATTACTGTAATTACAAAGCCAAATTGTTATCCCTTTTATTCTACCACCATTTTCCCAGGTATTAATAATTTTTCGCATTTTTATTTTCACTTTAATTAATTAATTAGTTCTAACTATCTATATCGAATAGAGTATTTAAAGGTCCGTATCGCACTTATTACACCCTCTATGCTCCTATCACCATATTATAAATTAAGGATTAAATCTTTATATATCTTAACAACCTTGTATTTCTATGGTAAAAGTTATGACAGAAGATGAATTACAAATAAAGATGGTAGTAAAAGGCAGAACTAAAGAAATGTTCGAAGCTTTAAAGGAATTCTACAATTTAGGATACAATGCAGAAGTAATCCGTCTCTTAATAAAGAGAGATTATGACTTGCAAATAGAGAAAGAAAAGTAATACCTAAAGGATATATAGATACTATGGAGATATAGCGAAAAGATCGTGAAACAGACCTTTTACCACCATTTAACATCCCCTGCATAACATGCAACATTATGATAAATATTATACGGATATATATAAACTTATTAGAATACTACAGAACTTATTATTACTTGTATGTCTAATTAAGTAGTCTTTTTTTCTCAGGAGCAAAAATCAAAATCAGCCCCTTCTTCTTTCTGACTATAAGTCAGCCCCTTACAACAATGGATGATAAACTAATATATAAATAAATTCATACTACTAATATTCGGAGAGGGGTGTAGAGAACTTATTTCAACCATGAAGAATATTATCCTACTTAATTAATCATACTAATAACAATATTAATATTATTAATACTCGTGGTAATAGTATAGTTTAAATACTATATCACCCATAGTATTATATAATAATGTCTGAAATAGTTAGTTTCTATGATTGGATTTTAGATCAAAAGAACCCTCCACGAGTAGAGGACCCTAAAGACATTGAGGATGAGGATCAGGATTAACTAATTTTCTTAGTTTTAAAGCAAATAATCTTGCACATCCGCATTCAAGAAAACATTTTCTTTTTTCTCTATTTTTTCTACAATCGAACTCATCCTTAGCTTTACATTCATTCTCGTTCATAATAGAGAGGAATCCAACATCGCTTTTAAACTATTTGGGCAATCTACTAAAAGATAACTGTTCATACAATTATTATAATATTAATATATAAATCTAACTAAAGACATTGAGGAAGATAATAAAATATTAGTGGCTAATAAAAAATCAAATTCTTAATAATCTTAAAATTATTAATAAATCACTAAACCAATAGAGTCTTATTTAGATCATTATAAAATATTTACATCAATACTAACTTATTTATATTAGTTTAAACAAACTATAATTGTATAGTTTGGATTTGTTTGTATGAGAAAGTTTGAGGAACTAATTAACTTAATAAATTCAAAACATCCTGAATGGGAAAAATTCTCGGTGAGGGAACTAAGGGATGTTTCAGGATATTCACTGGATGCATCATGGCTAGCCCTCAAGGTATTGAGACCAAACACTATACAAACACCCAAACACAAAAATACAAAATCTAAAAACAAACTTGATACGGAGCCAGAGGGGAGTACAACTCCACCTCCCCTCATACATAAAACAATAGAAAAACTATCAGAGGAAGATCTAGAAAAAAGAATAGTTACCGCATTAAATTCTCAACCTAACAATGCTATGATTCTTGGGAAGGCAATAGAGTTCTTTATCAAAATAAAGGGTAAGACAGACACCATAGATGAGGACATCAATATGGAGGCTCTAAAACAGATTGGCATTATTACCGAAGATTGCAACTAGGTTTGCCACCCAACTGCTTGACCTGTATGAGTCTGGTAAGTATCATATCTTAGACTTATTTCATATGTATATGGGATTCTTAATTAAATTTGGTGGCCATACTCCCAAGCATGACATGAGAAGGGTGACAACATGGCAAATGAAGGATATGGAGATGGCAATATGGAACGACAAAATAGACTACACCAAAATACCGTTAGAGACCGTACATAATAAGAACCGTAGAAGTGCCAAGACTAAGGATGCGACTCGGTTAGCTGTATTCTTCGCTCTGTTAAATAAGGAAGTCAAGTGGCGGTCTGCTTATGGAGCACAGCAAACTATGGCCAAATTCTGGTATTTATTAAATCCTTTTGTCCATAAGATCAATCATCAGGAAAATAATGTATATATACGAGGTCCAACGAATTATCCTATTAACTTGGGTATTTTAAGTCCTGCAAATGTAACAGGTGTAGAATGTGATGTTGCAATGTTTGATGAGGGTGGTTGGGTATTCAAGCACTTGAAATTATATGAAGCATACAAGAACGCAAGACCTATGGTGGCACCCTCGGACTTTAAGCATGTTATTCATTTCAGTACACCCGCAAGATACTCAGCATTTCAGGAAGCGTGGCTCGAAGTGGAATCATTTGCAGAGGAGATAGGGACACAGCTTACAGTATTAAGAACTTGGAAGGATTGTCCCTGGATTGATGAGGAATTCTTAAAATATGAGGAACGTATGAATGCAGATTGTCCATGGTATATTAATCAAAACTATAAGGGTATATGGGTTGTATATGGTGGTGCAGTATTCAATAACTTTTATGATGTAAATGATAAAGTACATGTCCCCAAGGATATTAGAGAGAATTGGAGTGATATACAATCAGATAAGGGCGGTGTAGATTGGAATGGTGAGTTCACTAAGCATTATTTAGTATTAGGTAAGGTTATACCTCAATATGTATTTATAAAAGAAGAATTAAAGTTTACTGATATTGCCTTTTTAAAGCAGTATATGCACCATCACTCACTTGAATTAGAAGATGATGATCCTTTCTCAGACCAATTTGCGGATAATGCTAAAGAGATGGGGATAATATGTAGTTATTTCGGTTGGGATATGCCCTATAAGATGGAACGGGTTCGACAGGTTCAAATAAGGACCGTAATTATTGATAAAGCTAAATGCCCGAAAACATGGCAAAACTTTCAAGAGGCGGCATTCGATAAGAATTCAAGATTACCAGCATTGGAGAAAAGACCAGATCAACATGGACTTGATGGTACATTACACATGGTGCATCCTGAGGCTGGAGATGTATCCTATAAGAGAATGCCGAAGAGAGTACGTGCACGAGTCTTTACTGGGGATGGTTGGAATTGATATTAATATCCTCTGAATATTACTACTTGATTATATATACGGCATTCTTCCATATCATTATTAAGAGTATTGATAAAGAAAAACATACATTCCTCTTTTATACATTGCCCATTTACAAAAGGACAAGTCTTCCCTATTCGTTGTGCCTTTGAATAGTTGACACCCTTCAGACAAGCTTCCCATGATCCTCTTCTTGCTTTTCCTTTCATAATTATATTATCCTTTAATATTATTTAAATGTGTTTATTAAAGAGATTTACAGACTTTCTGAACATTGTTCATTTCATACCCCGAGGAATTAATGACTTGTTCATAATATTTATATAAAACTTAAACAATATTATAATTATTAGAATGACTAATTATTCTGATTACTTCGGAGTCTTTACCTACCTTGATCCCCTAATCTACTTCAAGGTGGAATCATTCGACAATTGGTCACATAGGGAGAAAGCTGTTAAGAAAGACCATTTCCTAAAGAAGTTTATTAATGGCTTGGATATTAGCATCTTCGAAGAGAAACCTATTTTTGTCCCAGATATACTCGAGACGGACAAGGAGATGAGTTCTCCCACTGAACCCCCCAAGGATGGCAAAAGTATAGAATTAAATGGTAAAGAATTAACTCCAGCTTATTCTGATAAAAACATCCTGAAAGAGTGGAATGACGAGAATTGGGATGCCTTTATGGTAGCTATGTATGATTCAGCCCGGACTCATAAATGGTGTATAGTCCAAATATACGATGAACATCCCTGGTGGCGAGTCTTTACATATCGAGAGATAATAGAGATAGTCTATAATGATAAAGACATACCAATAAAAGCCCATGCCCAATGGACTAAGAACCTACCAAGAGCAGAGATGTATAATCTCCATGATGAGTGGATTAACCTATTAGAAGAGAAAACGGAAGAGCTGGATGATAAAGGAGAGGTTAATAGTCTCGGACTATTTGTTAATTGGGGACATGATATTGATAGTCGTATTGATGGTAATGATTTAGAAGGTATTTGGTCTCTAGATGTGGATCTACGATACATCTTGCAAGACATACTCCATAATAGTGCTAAATCAAGTGGCTTCTATCATGTTAAGTGGGGTAGTGGAGTAACAGATGCCATTAAAGCAGATATAGTTAATGCGTTTGAGTTATGTGGTTCCTCCCACATGCTTGGTGCCACAGAGCAGGTCATACAAGAGATAATTGCAATGTATCCTGCGAATCCAGAGTTCTCAATACTCGCAATGGATAAGGTCATGAAGATATTCTCTGGTGCTACAAATCTACCATATCTTTACTTCAACAGTGAGAAGGACACAGGTGGAGTATTTGAAGAGAATAGTTCTGCTATGGCTCAAGTTAATGATAAGAAAAGAGAAGTATTCGGGAAATTAAAACATTACATTCTAAAATTAGTAGAGATGAGATGGGGTATTAAGTGTGAGGATGTGTTCGCTAATATCGCTGAGATAGAGGGCGAACAGTTCACAGAGGATGTTATTGAACCAAGAGCCTCCTCAGAGGAAGGGGATCTTGAGAGAGAAGTAAGAAGAGGTAGATTGCAAAAATGAGTGAACTCGAAAAAATACAAAAACAAATTAAAGAATTAAAGACCAGGGAAGAAAAGGAACTGGAAGCATTAGAGAAGAAAAAATTAGCTGAGAAAAAGAAAGAGAAAGACAAGAAAAAGAAGGAAGTAGATAACACTACTGAGGAAGAGAAGGAACAGACAAACATCGAGAAATATAATAAAAAGAAAAAAATAGAAGCGGAAAAGGACAGTGATATTAAAGAGTTAACTGAGGCGGTTATAGTGATGGGCAAAGAGATTAAGGAACTAAAGAAAGGTGGAATAACACGTAAAAAACCATCAAAAGCTAAAAAGATTAAAGAAGAGGATCTTCCCGATGCTGTCACGATTACAATTCAAAAAAATATGTTTGAAACA